>Ga0310695_10000296_pt1 | contig 133303 bp, 118 predicted proteins | sample RumenRJG_04DNA_FD_203882 | JGI IMG/M metagenome (GOLD analysis project Ga0310695, IMG submission 203882) | Bovine rumen microbial communities from Lethbridge, Alberta, Canada - RJG_04 (v2) (version 2) | ecosystem: Host-associated > Mammals > Digestive system > Stomach > Rumen | place: Canada...
TTCCCATGTTTCAAGATAAGCATCATTTTCACATTCTTTTGCCGTTTCCCTATCGTTAAGGATACTGTTCGCTATATTTCTAAGCCTTGAACCATATTTCTGCGCTGTCTGGTTTATAGCTTCTTCGCTTCTGGATAAGTAGAGCTCTACAATTTCATTATCATTCACGAATCGCTTCCTCCTTTCAGCTTCTTTAAGGCCTTCACCCTATATAGCAACATTTCCTACGGGGCGGTTACAAAAAACACAAAAATATTTACTCACCATTATAAATATCGGCAGAGTAACAATAAAGAAAAACTTAATACTCCTTCAGCGTAAAGCTCTAAAACGCTATTTTCTCGAACATATGTGTCGCTTCAAGCCTTATGAGCCGTTTTTGAGCATAAAAATAACGGGTAACCACGCCGAAAACGCAGCTACCCGCCTGTATTTAATCGTCCACACCCATACCGGGTCTTCTACTTGGTGCTCCTACCTCGGGAGGCTTTTTTTCACGCTCTGCAACCTCTGCTTTCTTTAATGGGAGAAGGGCTTTCATGGATACACGCCTTCGTACCTTCTTTACTTCCGCTTCCCTCATTTCCTTCTGCGGTGCAGGCTCCTTCTTCTCTTCGGGATCCTGGGGAAGATTGTTGATCACATTGTCGATCATGTTATAATTCTGCTCTTCCCTCTCCTCTACCTTGGCAAGGGGCTTGTATTCCGCCAGCTTGTCGATCAGTTCCTTTGCTTTTCGCTGATCCTCGGCAGTTCCATCCTCATCAGCGAGGATCCCCTGTAAGACATCACTGATGTCACCTGTATTCCCGCTTTCGATGCTTTCTGCAAGCTGTCTGACATTTGCCTCCCGGTCATCCACCATATCATTGTAATCATAGAAGTCGAAATCTCTGGCAAATGCGTCTATCTCCTGTGCAAGCTGTATGGAAGATAACTCGGCTACCGGCTTAACAGCATCCAGATCCTCCTCCGACTTCTGGACATCGTGTCCAAAAGTTTCCTGCGACTGCTCCGGCTCATCCGGGAACCGTCCTATGATTTCTGCCTCCGGATACTTATCCGCCAGCTGATGCAGGGCTTCCACCACCTCTTCGTTCTGGCTCATCTCCGGCATATACATAAGACCCTCAAGGTCTATGATATTGCCCGTCATAAAATCCCACTGGAGATCATCCATCTTCTCCGTTCCTACAGTATGCACATTGATACCAAGTCCGGGGATACCGTTAAGTGCGCTCTCATGCTTCAGTTTTTCATATACCTCAATGGCATCCTGCAATGTAGGGATCCCTTCATGCAGCTCTCCAAAGCTGTGAAACTCGCTGCTTTCCGCAACCGTAAAGGTCACTACCTGCTTGGATTCCTTCTTTTCCGGAAAGGCTACGATCTTATCCTGCTCCATTTTCTCTGCCTTTTCTTCCAGGTGCTTTTCAACTCCCGGCAGATACTGCGCCAATGGTCCCGTCTCGGCGGTATTGATTGGATTGATATCAAGCTCCACCTTACCGAAATACATATGCTCATCTTTAAGCGTATTAAAGAGATCATCCTCTCTTTCACTTCCTGAGTACGATACCACCACATCAAGGTCTGACTCTGCATTTTCCAGTCCCCTGCATCGGCTCCCCGATACGATCACATCCTCAACCGTTACATCCAGACCGTAATCCTCGGCGATCTGTATCACTTTCTCTCTTACAGCCTCTTCTATGGTCGCAGGAGTCATTCCATCGAGTGGCTTGGGATCAAACATTTCCTCAGTCTTTGCCCGAAAATCCGCAACGATCTCTTGATCACTCTTTACGGCACGGATCTCCTCCTGTCCTCTTTCATCTGCCTTTTCCATCAGATCATCAAAATCAACCGCTACCGGCTCATCCTTCTGTCGGATATTCCCCTGCAGCTCGGTATGAGTATATCTGTCATGCTCCGCATCATATACCGGCTGTTTCAGTTCATCCGTGATCTGTTTAAGCACCTCTCCGATACTGATATCGGGATTATCCAGCACACCGCCGTCCAACAGATGATAAGCCTCATCATGGATGGAATAATCAAAGCCCTCATCCGTCCTCTGTATGCTGATATAGCGGTCGCCCAGCTTATAGGCCGCCTCGTCCATATCCATCTGCTGCTCCTGCACCTTTTCAAGCAGAAACTCCGGTACTTCGGTAAAGCCAAAGGTATCCACATAAAATGCCTTATCCTCATTCCCTTTGTGAAGAACTACGATATCGCTGACGGACATGGAATGCCCACGGAAGTCCTTCGGATGCTGCATATTAAACTCATAATACAGATCATCCAGGGAAGCCCCGGGCTTTAAGGCTGCTTCGTAGATAAGAACATAATTGTCACGCTCAACCTCATTGCCTTCCTTATGCAGCCTTGTGAGTCCCTCGAATCGAATATAATGCAGGGAATCTTCATCCTTCAGCTGATAGATACTGAAATGATCCCCTTCTATGGGCTTATGCTCTATCGGCTCATGAACTGCATACGCCGCTCTCTCCGATACATTGAACATCTCCGGATTGGCTTCCTTGAAGCTGAACCGCTCCGCAGTGCCGCCACCCACAATGATATGGTCAAGCACCGGGATATTCATGATCTTTCCGGCTTCTATCAGCCTCTTTGTCACGTCGATATCTTCACGACTTGCCTGTACGGATCCGCTCGGATGATTATGAAACATCATGATGCTGCTGGCATTAGAGAGAATCGCACTCTTAAATACATTCTGGATCGGCACATGCGCCTGGTTCACATCCCCGATGCTGACCACATTGAAATTGATGGGATGATTGGCTCCGTCCAGATTCACCACGCAACAATACTCCCTGTCCATCTGTGAAAGTGCCTGCGCCATAACCTCTGCCGCCTTATCGGGCGTTGTGATCTGCTCCGTACTGTATAAAGGCTCCGCCTCAGCCAGTTTCAGCCGTACCTTTACCTGCTTCAGTTCATATTCATCAGCCATCATCTTCACCGCCTTCCTTATCCGCATCCTTTCCGGCAAGCTCCAATACCACGCTGATCACTGTCTTATCATCTGCGGTATTCTTAAGATATTCCTTAAACTGCTCCACGCTTGTGAGCACTACTTCTTTTTCTTCCATATGACTGTCCTTTCCGGGTAAAAATCCCGACTGAAAACTCAGCCGGGATCTCCCTGTTTTATAATGATGTATGCTTATCCTTTACCTCTGCGGGCTTTGGGGGCGACTGCTTTGCCACCTCGCCTTTCTTTGCCTCCAGCTTGTCATGAAACGGCTTCCCACTTGCCCTATCAGGCTTTTCCGGTTTCTTTGCGCTGTATTCTGTTTTCGGTTCGGATATCTTACTGCCGTATTCCACCTTCGGCTCGGATGCTTTACGGATCTCTGCCGTATTATCAACATAAGATACGCTGCCATGCTGTTCTGCCTCCTGTGCAGGTGCTTCGGTCTTTCCGTCAGTCACGTCCTGTCCTTTATCCTGGCCTTCCTGCTTCGGTGCTTCATCATCCATATCCACGGCCTCATCACCCTTTTCGTCCATGTTGAGTAGGGCATTCAGCTCCGCCAGCCTGTCAAGCTTTTCTGCAAGCTCCGCTTCCTGTGCGAAGGGTTTTACCACTTCGATCTTTGCAGTCTCAAGCTGATGCTCCACATTTTCAAGCCTTGCCACGGCTTCTTCAAGCTGCTTTCCCATACCATCAAGAGCATTATTGATACGGGTAATGTTACCCGAAGGATCCGAACCGACCTCGATGGTGTGGCTTAAGTTCCCTTTCAGTGCCAAGGTGAACTTCCTGCTGAAAGAATCAAAGGTCGCCGCCATCTTCATCCCGAGGTATTCACCGATACCGACAGGTATGTTGGCAGTCTTCATCTCCCTGCACATACCAATGATGGCTTCTCCGGCTTCTTTCCTGTCTTCATAGGTTTTACCTGCCACCGTCATGGTAAACAGCTCCTTATCCGCAGGCTTTCGTGCATTGTAATCAGCGATATCCGCCTTTAAGCCCTCGATCTTTTCCTTAAGAGCCGATATCTTCTTCGGATACCTCTGCGCAATGTCATCCTCCAGTCTGTACTTCTGACTGGTATGATTTGCCTTCATGAGTTTAAGCTTTGATACCTGGATATCCAGATCCATCTTTTCCTTGATGTAGGGATTGCCCGTTGCCAGTGCTTTTACTTCCGCATAGGTAAGCGCAGCATCGTCGATATCCTCACAGCTTCTGACCGGAGATTTACTCGTCATGATCTGACCGATGAACTTCTGTTTATTCTCGATCAGCTGCCAACTGTACGCATCAAATGTCCCTTCCGTGACATACCGGAAGATCTTCACCTTCGGATTGGTATTACCCTGCCTTAAGATTCGGCCCTCCTGCTGTTCAATGTCTGACGGTCTCCATGGCACATCCAGATGATGTAACGCGATCAGCTTATCCTGCACGTTCGTACCGGCTCCCATCTTTGCGGTAGATCCCAATAAAAAACGGACCTGCCCGCTTCTTACCTTCGCAAACAACTCCGCTTTCCTCAGTTCCGTATTCGCATCATGGATAAAAGCTATCTCCTCGGGTGGCACTCCCTTCGCCACCAGTTTACTTCTGATATCCTCATATACATTGAATGTTCCGTCTCCTTTCGGCGTACTTAGGTCGCAAAAGATCAGCTGTGCCGACCTCTTATCTGCTGTCTGCTCCCATATCTCAAAAGCCTTCTCCACACATACACTCGCCTTACTGTTTGGATCATCCGGCAGCATATCATTCATAAGCCTCTGGTCAAGTGCAAGCTTCCGTCCGTCATTGGTTATCTTAAGCATATTATCGACGGAAGAATCCACCATACGGTTACGCACTCTCTCTGCTCTGTCTGCCAATGACTCCACCATCTGCTTCTGTGCTTCGGAAGGCTTAAGCGTAACATTCTCATACTCTGCCTCCGGCACAGGTAATTTCAGCATATCCGGTGTCTGTATATCCGCCGACTCTTTGAATAGTGATATCAGCTCCGGCAGGTTAAAGAACTTCGCAAACCTTGTCTTTGCTCTGTATCCGGTTCCCTCCGGTGCAAGCTCTATCGCTGTCTGTGTTTCTCCAAAGGTTGCAGCCCATGAATCAAACTGTCCCAGTCCCATCTTCTGAAGCGTGCCATACTGCAGATAACGCATATTGGTATAAAGTTCCGTCATGCTGTTGCTGATCGGTGTACCGGTTGCAAAGGTCACGCCCTTACCGCCTGTGATCTCGTCAAGGTACTGGCACTTGTTAAACATATCCTGCGACTTCTGTGCCTCGGTCTGCGCTATACCCGCCACATTTCTCATTTTGGTATAGAGAAACAGGTTCTTGTAATTATGACTTTCATCTACAAATAGCCTGTCCACACCAAGCTGCTCAAAGGTTACGACATTATCCTTACGGGTAGTATCGTTCAGCTTATCCAGTTTAGCGATCAGGGATTTACGGCTTTTCTCCATTTCCTTGATGGTGTACCGCTCACCCCTCTCAGCCTTTGCCAGTGCTATTGCCGCTTCGATCTCATCAATCTGTCTTTCAATGATCGCGATCTGTCTTTCCGTGGAAAGCGGGATCTTTTCAAACTGACTGTGCCCGATGATCACCGCATCATAATCACCCGTAGCGATACGGGAGCAAAACTTCTTACGGTTTGCCGGCTCAAAGTCCTTTTTGGTTGCCGCCAGGATATTGGCTCCGGGATACAATCTTAAGAAATCACTTGCCCATTGCTCTGTCAGATGGTTCGGCACTACGAAGAGCGACTTATGACAAAGCCCCAGTCTCTTACTTTCCATGGCCGCCGCTGTCATTTCAAAGGTCTTGCCCGCACCGACACAATGCGCAAGGAGAGTATTATCTCCGTATAACACATGCGCCACGGCATTTAACTGATGCGGTTTTAATATGATGTCAGGTGTCATGCCCGGGAACTTAAGATGTGATCCGTCATACTCCCTCGGTCTTGTTGAATTGAACAGCTCATTATACTTTGCCGTAAGAGCAGCTCTCCTCTCAGGATCTCTGAATACCCAGTCCTTAAATGCCTCCCGGATTGCTTCCTGCTTCTGACTGGCAAGGGTAGTTTCCTTTTTGTTAAGTACACGCTTTTCCTTACCATCTTCCACCACGGTATCATAGATACGGGTGTCCTTTAAGTTAAGGGAATCCTCCAGGATCTTATAAGCGTTCGCCCTGCCGGTACCGAAGGTGTTATGCACGAGGGTATTGCCATAATCGGCATTCTTGCCCTTCACATTCCACTGGCCCGTGATATCGGAAAACTGCACTCCGACTACATCCCGGTTGAAGAGATAATCCGGTGTCTGAAAAGTCTCGCGCATGAAGTCCTCGATATAATGAGGATCTATCCATGTGGCACCGATGCGTACCTCGATCTCCGAAGCATCCAGTTCTTTGGGCTGCACCCTCTCAAGGGATGCCACGTTTACCGCAAACTCCGGATGATTCTCCGCATAATTCCTTGCCACGGCAAGCTTCTCCCTAACATTTCCGGACAGGTACTCATCCGCAGTCTCCCATCTGTCTGTCAGCGGGTTCTTAAAGATTACTCCGGCAAGCTCTTCGGTGATCTCATCCTCGCTCTTGCCCGCAAGCTGTGCCATATACGGCAGATCCACCTTTGCCTTTTCCGATAAGGATACAGCCAGGGCTTCACTTGCGGTATCAACGCTCTCCACCACTTCCGCACGCTTGATGGTGCGCTTGGTGAACATATCCGCCTTGCCTTCAAACTTGCCCTCATCATCCAGTTTTTCCAATGAACAGAGCAGACAGTATGAAGAATCCTGATTAAATGCTCTCTTATTGGTCTGTGAGCTGATCAGCCCGAATTTCTTTGAAAAATCATCATACCGATCATTCAGTTCCTGCTGTTTTGCTGTGATCGCCGCATCGGAATACTCTTCCATCTGCATTGTGATCAACTCCTGGGTACAGTCACGGATACCGATCATACCTTTGATGCGCTCTTCCATGCTCTCCGATACGTCGGCAGGCTTCATGATGCTGTTTTCACGGTAATACACCTTATCATCCACCACGCAGTAGCTGTAATTCTTCACGTTCGGATCTGCAGGTATGGTATCAAAGGCAAGTTCCTCGCCCTCTTCCAGTTCCACAGCTTCATAAGTTGCACTGATATGACTGATTGCATCCCTAAGCTGCTCCTCAAAGGGTCTCGTCTCATCCGGCACGCAGGCGGTCTCCATTCCAAAAGGTCCGGATACCTCGGCCATCTTTCCCACAATCATCTCCGGGTGATCCACGAAATACTGGTTCATGGCTATGCCATTCTGATCCGTAGACAGATGTACCCAGTCCGGCTCGATATCCATCAGCCTGTCACGCTTCTTGAAAAAAAGAATGTCGGAAGTTACTTCTGTTCCGGCATTCTCCTTAAAGGCTGTATTGGGAAGTCTCACCGCTCCCACAAGCTCCGCCCTCTGCGCGAGGTACTTTCTCACCTGTGACGACTGCTTATCCATTGTGCCCTTACTTGTAACAAATGCGACGATACCGCCCGGTCTTACCTTATCAAGCGTCTTTGCAAAGAAATAATCATGGATCTGGAAACCAAGCTTATCATAGGCTCTGTCCGACACCTGATAATTACCAAAGGGCACATTTCCAACAGCGACATCAAAGAAATCGTTCTGAAAATCAGTCTTTTCAAATCCGCTGATACGAACATCCGCTTTGGGATATAACTGCCTTGCGATGCGTCCGGTAATATCATCAAGCTCCACACCGTAAAGCCTTGAGTCCTGCATCTTTTCAGGCAGCATACCGAAGAAGTTACCGACACCCATGGCAGGCTCTAGGACATTGCCTTTTTCAAAGCCCATATTTCCAAGAGCTTCATAGATACTGCGAATGATCACTGGACTTGTATAGTGCGCATTTAGGGTACTCTCCCTTGCCGCCTTATACTCCTCATCCGTAAGCAGTCCTTTCAGCTGAACATATTCATCCGACCAGTTACTCTTGCTTTCATCAAAAGCATCTGCAAGACCGCCCCAGCCGACATACTGGGAAAGTATTTGCTGCTCTTCCGGTGTCGCCACACGATTCTCGCTCTCAACCTGCTTTAAGGTCTCTATCGCAGCAATATTCCTTCTAAACTTCTCCTTCGGGCCGCCTGCTCCTAGTCTGTCATCCGTGATACGGAAATTGGTCGCGCCGGTCTTGTCGATCTCGCGAGCCTGCTCCTTCTCCTGCTCCGGCTCTCTCGGCGTAAGGTCAAGCACAATGGATTCAAGCTTTATATCTTCCTCCTGTGCCTGTGCTTCAGTTTCCGTTTCTATCTCGGTTTCCTGATCAGACAGTTCTTCGACTGCTTCCTCCAGATGCCTTGACTCCAGTTCTTCCTTTTCAGCCTGGTTCAGGAACTGATCTGCAGTGACAAGCTCACGGATGCGTTTTTCTACCACATTCCATGTAAGGATGGCCGTCGCATAAGGCTCCATGATATTGCCCTTGGACAACTTGATACCCTTGGCATCATGGTCTTCCCAGCTTCTGTCATTTCCGATCAGTGCATGAGACCTGCCGCCGGTACCATACTCATTCTTAAGAAAAGCGATATTCTCTTTGCTGTCATGCCCCTGCTGAAAGAACTCATAGATACGGATCTTCCCGCCGGACACTCCACTGCCGCCCGTGAGGATCGCGTCGATCTCATCCTGTGTGATAAAGCTCTCCTGCTTTATATCCACCTCATCAGGTGTCGGAAAAGTGAGCATCTCCGTATCAAGATCAGCCACTTCATCAAGCAGATACTCCGGAGATTTGATATAACGCCAACGAAGCTCTGCCTCTCCGCTATCCAGCGCAGCCTTTGCCTTTTCAAGTTCTGCGGCTATGATATTCCTGCCCTCCGGGGTGGATAAAAGCTCCATGATATGCGCTTCGCTGTCGGGGTAGTTATTGCCTGCAATCTGCAAACTCTCCGGCATTTCATCAAGTCCGTCGCGGAAGAAGAAATAGATGTGGTTCGCCACTCTCTGACGCTCCGTCTGATCAACAAGGAAAGCCTCCGCGCGGTTCATGTATGTGCCGCCCTCAACCAATCCCCTGATATGACTCTCTATTTCAGCCCAGCCCATATCCAGAACCGTGTTCTCCTTTGCGGATGTGCCATAGCCTGCTTTCATTCCGTTTTCGTCAAACCATACGGATACAGGATCATCGCCAAAGGTAAAGCCCTTGCCGGTAGTACGGTACTCAGCCTGTAAAAACGCCGCCATCTCTGCAGGAGATTTGTGTTCCTGATACTTGGCATATATTCGCTTACGGGAATCCTCCATACCTCCGCCTGTGCGCAGAATATCGTCAATCTGCTCGTCCGACAAAGAAAAAGCAGCGGGTTTTGTGTGCTTTACACTTGCCTCCGCTGCTATCATTGTTCCCATCTGCTCCTCAAAGCTCGGGAACAGATCGAATAGATTCAGTTGTTGTAATTCTTCCTCCGGTGGACTTAGCTGTAGATCAGCTCCGATAAAACTATCTCCTCCGCCGATGCCCTGATGTTGTTCATCAGACCTACCCACTTCATCTGATCGGTGCGTTTCATCTGCTCGTCCACGCCCTGGTCTTTCGCCATCTGCGATGTCAACAGATCCATCCTCTGATCTGCCTGCTCCTGTATCGTCAGTAGGTGTTCTTTCAGCGTTCCCTTCAGAAGCATCCCGCTGTAAACTCCTCTCCTGTTGTTCTTCAAGAAGTTCCTTCTCATCAGTCCGTATTTCGTGAGCGTTCCTTCCGGCTCCTTGTTCGCTATCAGGTTCGGAATCTGAAAATCCCCGCTCTGAATGTACTCTATTGTCATAATTGCTCCTTTCCGCGCTTATCTTTGCGCTCTCGATATATTCATTACCCTGCTTCGGCATATCTGGCGTTAAGGCATTATAGCCACGCTCTGACGCATTTGCAAGTCCTTTCTCGGCACTTACGCTCTGACGCTCGATATGTTCATCATATGCGGCTCTGACCGCCTCCTGAGCCTTCTCACGCTCATAAACGGATATCGACCTTCCGATCTCACGAAGCAGAGGCTCAGTCAGTTCAGCTGTGGCCTCACCCATAACCGGCAGAGCCTCCATGGAATTAAACTCGTGCAGATACGGGAACTCAACACCGACTACATCCTCGGGATCCATGCCGCAGCGTTCAAGCACGGTATATGCGATACTTGCCGCCAGGGTTTGCTGCAGCCTCACCTCCAGATTCAGATCATCCAGTCCGTCAAGGTAGCTCCCTTCCACGGACATAGTCAGCTGATCCGATACGATATCCGGAGCCATCTCCGAAGCGATACGGTTCGCCAGTTCCATGATCCTGCTCTCAAAAGAACGGCTCGCATCCGTCTCTCCGTATATCCTCTCCAGGGAGTCAATCACATAATCCTTATGCCTCTCCTCCATCTGCCATAGGGTAGGTTTACGCCCGATGAACCTCGCCTCATGCACATCCTTGACATCAAAGACATATTTCAGTCCCGACCGGTGCACACCCTCCTCGTCGATGAGCGCGATGCCCTGAGCGCCTTTGTTGACCCAGCAGTTCATCTTCTCATTCCACAGTTCCAGCGAAGCACACGCCGTTGCATCAGGTCTCTGAGCATAGATCAACATCTGCTCTCTGAACGGGTACTTATACATATGTCCCGCCGTGTGCAGAAACTTCTTCCACTCCTGCTCATCCGACACGATGACCTTGGCCGTGTACTCAGCCAGTCCCTTGATCTCATGGTATCTTCTCGCCATTTGATACATTTCCTCCTTCCGTTTTTTTGTTTATAAAAAAAGCGGTGGCCCTAAATCTCTCGATCTAAAGCCACCGCTTTGGTTATCTTATTTTCGGTTTTTGTTTATTTCTTCGTGGTATTCTTTGCTGTCGTCTTCTTTGCCGGAGCTTTCTTTGCTGCCGGTTTCTTTGCAGCTGCGGGCTTCTTCTCAGGAGCAACCTTCAAAGCATTGATGATCGCCAGTGCCTTTCCTCCGTCGCCCTCAACAGAAACGCTTCCATTGGCAAGCGCCTCATCCACGTTCAGCTTGCCGGCAAACAGCGCTGTGATCACATCTGCGCTTGCCGTTACCTTGCAGTCATTATCATAGTATTCATAAGGTTCAACAGATACCTTTCCGTCTGCTACCTCAACGTAAAACGCACCTTCGCCTTCACCAACAACATCTATCTGTACGGCGATATGCTCGTTGATAGTGCTGACATCCATCTTCTTGGCTGCTTGCTTTGCCTTTTTTACAAGTTCCTCATAGTTCATGATCTGTTGCTCCTTTCCGTGGCAATTTTAACGCTATTTTACACCATGCTTCTTTATCGTCAAGACTAAAATATCTTCCGGTTTTATTCAATAAACCTCATGATTTCTTCACTGATGCAATCGCTCTCATAATAATGCACATAATGTCCGCAGTTTAATTGAATGATCTTTGCATTGTTACGTTCTGCGAACTCCTTCTGATACTGAATCCAATTCGCGGATACCTGCTTACCATCAGATACAAACATCAGAATCGGGCAATCTATTTCACCGTTTTTGTCAACAAGCTTTGCATTGTCCAACACAGTTTTTGCTTCACCGATATAACAATCATTCATTCCGTTTCTTTTCCACAGAAGTTTTTGTTGTTTAATGTCATCTTTATTAAGTCCACGCTTATTCAAAGGATACCAGAATAACAGGCCTTTCTTATGAAGCTTCTGTAGTTTGATTATCTGGTTGGTCCGCTTATCAATCTCTTCCTGTCCCCAGCTTAAGTACTGCGCAGGAACTGCCATATCAAGTCCTATAATTGCTTTAATTTCCTCCGGATATGTCTGTTTCCATCGTATTGCCTCAAGCCCGGACAATGAATGCGGCAGGAGAATAAATGGGCCTTCCTCGCCTATTTTTAATAACGCCTCTCTATGATAAGAAATCAATGAATCAATGTCGGTTGGTGCATCGTATAAATCCGAGTAACCATATCCGAATTTCTCGATAACAATTATCTCAAAATCATTAAAAAGTTTCTGATATAAAATTTTGAAATCATATACCGGGGCCACTGTGCCTGAGCCTGACAAAAAAACGAGTTTAGGTCCGTTATTATTCCCTGCACGAAAAATATGAATCTTATGATTTTTAACGATAACGTATTCCCCATTATGACGTAATTCTTGTCCCATAGCTGATCCATTTCCATGTATATTAATCAATAAGTTATTTTCCGATTTTATGTATCATCAGATTCTTAGCTTTGAGCTTTTCTTACTGCCGTCTTGCTCAATAGAATAAGCATTAGGATGAGCACAACCGGAAAAATAAGTCCTACTCTCATTCCTGTTCTGATATTATCCCCGGCATACTGTGTAACCTTGCCGACAATCGCAGGTCCTATACTTCCGCCGAGATCTCCTGCCATTGCAAGTAGTGCAAACATCGCAGTTCCGCCTGTGGGAAACTTTTGGGATGATATGCTTATTGTTCCCGGCCACATTATACCGACAGAAAATCCGCACAACACACATCCGATCAGTCCCATGACAGGATTTGATGAAAGCGATGCCAGCAGATAGCAGAAGACACATAAAGCCCCCGATCCGATCATGAATCGCATCAGATTCAATTTCTCACCATATTTACCATATATAGCACGGCTTATACCCATCGTTACCGCAAACATACACGGTCCCATAAGATCACCAACCGTCTTGGATAATCCAAGCGCTGCCTCGGCATATGCTGATGCCCATTGTGCCATTGCAAGCTCTGATGCGCCGGCACAAACCATAAGGCATATGGAGACCCAGAAAAGAGGCCTTTTCCCCAGCTGTCTGATACCCATTCCCTGCCCTTCTTCAACGATCGGGACTATGGGACAGGTTAAGAAGTTATATATGTTTATTGCCGGAACCAACGCCCAGATCACAGCAAGCCATCTCCAGCTGTCCATACCGAATATCGCAAAGAACAGCGTTGAGATCACTATTGTTCCCACTGAGCCCCAGCAGTAAAAGGAATGCAAAAGACTCATGGTAGCTTCCTTATTCTCAAACGGGCACGCTTCAACAATAGGGCTTGCCAGTACTTCAATAAGTCCGCAGCCCATGGCATATACCGTTACGCTGATGAGAATCCCCGCAAACGCATCAGGCATCATATCCGGCAGAAAGGCAAGTCCTATCAGCCCTGCTGCCGAAAAGACTTCTGATATCACGATTGAGACCCTGTACCCGATCCTGTCCACAAACTTTGCACAGAAAAGGTCTATCAACAACTGGGTAAAGAAATAAACCGTGGATATAAGCGCTATGTTTCCAAGCGAGATTCCGTAGTCACTATGAAACTTAAGGAAAAGCAGCGGCGCAAAATTAGCAGCAATTGCCTGCGTTATAAATCCCAAATAGCACGCTGTTTTCGTTTTCTGATAGTTAGGCATATTTTTCTCCTCGTATTCATTGAGTTATGTACATATTTGTATAATATATTATTTTTCATGGATTTACATTGTATAAAAGCGTATAATAATTGTATTATATCGTAGTTGAGGGGGGATTATGGTTTTTAGTGCTTCTTATCCGCATATAACAACCGATGACAGTCTGATGGAAACTGTAAGCCATGGCAGTCCGGATTATCCTTTTCATTTCTACTATGAAAATATGGACATGTTTGACTTTAACTGTATTGACTGGCACTGGCACACCGAACTTGAATTTGTTCTTATAGAGAGCGGTACCGTGACCATGTGGGTTGGTGATCAGGATTTCACATTAAATGAAGGTGATGCTATATTCATAAACACAAAAATACTGCACAAGTTCTATTCTCCCTGCGCAGCATCCATTCCAAATTTTCTTTTTTTGCCTTCCTTTATATCTCCCGACGACAGCCTTATATTCAAAAAATATGTTCTGCCTGTAACAAATTCATCAATCCCCTGCATCATATTTAGAGAGCAGGAACGTTCCAATGCTTCCATTTTATCTGATTTTCGTAAGATCATTCAAATTCATAAAGAAGAGAGGAATGAAGAACTGCTTGTATCATCGCTTATACAGCATTTATGGCTGAGCATCTACAGAAGCATAAACTTTGATCTTGTAGAAGAAAAGCAGGGGGCTTCAGCAGCCTCTTTATCCAGGCTGCAGATGATGATGCAGTATATACATGAACACTACCCAGAAGATATCTCTCTTAATGATATCTCATGTAAAGTCAGCATAAGTAAAAGCACTGCCCTGAATCTTTTCAAGCAATATCTGCACATGACACCGGTTAACTACCTCATTGCATACAGGCTTAGAATTGCTGCGGCAGCATTATCGGATACAGAAAAGAAAATAAGCACAATTTCCGCAGAATGTGGGTTTAAAAGCTTCGATCATTTTTGCAGAACTTTCAAAAGACACTATGGTTTGACTCCGGGTGAATATCGAAAAACCAAGTTATTAGGTAGCCAATGAGCCCAAAACATTCAGCCATTGGAATCTACATTATCTTGTAATATTACTTACTACTATCAATTGTTCAATTTACGATTTTTTCATATAGCAATATTCATAAAGCTTCCCCAATATGTGTAAATTTCATCTCTTCCCAACCACTCTTTTAAATCATCAGCATCTTTTTCGTTAATCACACGAATGATCAATCTGTCTGTTTCAAGAATTGGCTTGTCTATTGCATAATCTTTTAACATAGTTCCCTCCGTTTACAAACATCGATTTTTCGAGCTGATCATACTACATGCTGAATCATTTCTTGTATTCATACATGACAACGTCAGCTGCAGCGCTTATTCCACCCGCCTTTTCATAGCATCTGCAAGCAGACACGTTGCCGGTGTTTGTCATCAAAAACATTTTGCGGCAACCCAGGCTTTTTGAATGTGCATACACAAATCTGACCAATTCCGTTCCGTAACCAAGATTCTGATAACCGGTCATAATATCTATCGCGTGCAGATAAAAAGTCTTTCGTCCATCAGGTTCATTTAATACATAACCGTACGCAAATCCAATTGCTTTTCCGTCGTCTACGGCAATATAACCGTATGCGTTCTTTTCATTCAAAAACGCTTTCAGCACGGTTTCATCGTATTTTGTGTTCACATCATCAATAAAGTCCAGCAGCAACGCATAATTTGATTCTGCTAACAGTTCACACTTCATATCATCCAACCTCAAACCCCGATCTGTCATAGTCTATAAAACTGGAAGATAATCGGGGCACGGGGGCGCAATGTCCACTGCCGTTCCCAATATAATTGTATCGACATATCTGAGTTTATTTATTATAGCACGGCAATTAGAAAATACAGCAGAAATCTCCCTACACACAGTGCCAGGTACACGCCCGCTATCACAAGCACAACATCCTCACTATCGTAATCGTCCATCTTCATTCCCCTCGTAAAGAATCGGGGCAGCCTTTCGACTGCCCCAATCCGACAACATTTCCTGCAAACGGTCATGCAGCTTTACGCCAGTGCCGTCTCCTTCGTCTTGCTTGGTACCGGATGTTCCCGGCTTGCTTCGTTTTTTGCGACTTCCGCCTTCTTCTCGGGAAGCTTTTCCTTCATGGATACACGCTCGCGCTCAGGCTTCTTTTCACCTCTTTCAGCCTTTCCGGACTTATCGGCCTGCTCAGCTTCCTTGGCATCCTTCTGAGCTTCAGCTCTCTGCTGCTGACGCTCCTCCATCTTATCGGCAAGAACAAGCTCCTTTGCCTGAGAATCGTACATATAGACATGATCCGAAAGTCTTTCCTCGGGAGCCACCTGTCCGGCATTCACATCCTGCACCATTGCCTCAAGGGTATGCCTGTCCATATCTTCATTCAGAGGTAAAACGATGGTTTCATGGATACTCGAAGGTAAAACCACGAAGTCTCCGCCCAGCTTCTCGGAAATATCTTCCATTGTCTTAGCGTCCAAAAGAGCGGCAGCTCCGTTAAGCTTGTCCGCATTGGAAAGCACGTACATGGAAGGGTTCTCCTCTTCGGGCGGGAGCATAAACGCTCTGGGATCCCCTTCCTGGATTCCATCGGGGAACATCATATCCACCAGCACATCTCTCATGGTCTTGAACTCGATCTGAGACTCTGAAAGGTTCTGAAGTGCGATATCATGCAGTTCCTGTGTGGTCACTCCGTACTGTTCCATAAGATTGTTAGTGATAGGTGCGCTCATACGACCGGATTCACCACCACCAAGGTCAATCGCATATACAACAGCCAGATCCTCTACTAAAGTGTGGGGCTTATCTGCAAGATAATCTGCATTCATCTCGGCATTTACAAGTTTGCAGATGATATGATCCTTCACCTGGTCAAAATCCGTGATCTTACTCACATCAAACCCCTGTTCCATCTCATGATTCACACGAATATCAGCGATATGCTGAAGGATATCCCCCAGATCCTCTCCATCCTGATACTGTGCGAAGAAGTTCTCAAGGTAGATATTGGGAGCGATATTGCTGTCCTCGGTTCTGATAAGGAGACCGGTCAGCACAGTATCGTTATTCTTGGTCACATCCTGCAGATTGACTGTTGCATCCGCATACTTCTCAGGCAGATAATCCTTGATCTGCTCAGCCACACTTGCCTTGAATTCCTCAAAATCCATCATACGGCACCTCCCATTCTGGCTGCCTTCTCACGGCTTGCCTTATCTGTCTTTACCTTCTGCTCCAGTTTGCGATACCCCTGCATATACGCGGTATATCTCGCTCTCTGTGCACCCTTGCTGACGCTTTCTACCCCAACCTGGGGTAAATTCTTCATCTCACTCATGCTTAATTCCCTCCTGTTCCATTTTTGCAATCTCAGCATTGATATAATCTCTGTATTCCCAGCAGTATTCCTTTCTCAACACCTTCAACACATCATCAGTAATCTCCGCAATCAGATGGCAATTCTCATGTGCCTCCTTACAAAGATCTCTGATCTTGTCGCACTTGATTTTGCAGGGCATATTGCTGGTTCTCGCAAGAAGATCTATCGAATCAAGCTCATCTGTCATGATCGTGGTGATTGCCTGCACTCCGTCCAGAAACTCGTCAAGGAACTTCTTCTCACCAGGAAGAAGCTTCTTTTCGTCTCCAAAGATCGGACATTGAGCCTTCAGGTCGATATCCTCCGGACATACACTCTCGTCCAGATTGTCAAACAGATCCCCTATGTTATCCGAACAGTCCGTCGGTTCGGGATCATCCTCTTCATCATCGAAAAAATCATCCTCCGTAACCGATCTGTCCTTATCCGTCCTGTTGCGGTAGAGATTAGCCCCAACAAATCCGGCTGCACCCGCACCTGCGATACCGGCGAGGGTCAATAAAACCTTTACTGCTTTCTTCATGATCACTTATCCTCCTTCTTCGGGAATTCCATGTTGAACTTATACTGGAAGCCGTTAAACTCCGAGCCGTCCTTCTTGGTGTAGGAATACTCCTGCACTCCATCCGGTATAAGGTAGGCATTATAGGTGCCGCCCTTCTTGGACTTGAGGCCTTCCACAAAGATCTTCTTGCCCTCCAGCAAGTCCTTCACCTGCTCCTCTGTAAGTTCCTTGCCGTATGCCCTGCCGAGAGTCATTCCGCACTTCTCTGAGCAATACGGACCATACTTGCCTTTCAGTACATCACCGCCGCACTTGGGGCACTTTCCTAACGCTTCATTCGATCCAAACATACTTCTGTTCTCCTCTCCGACCTCGTGATAGGTCTTAACTAAATCAGTTACCATGTTTCTAATCCCCGTCATAAACTGCGCTGCGGAATACTCGCCCTTTGACACTAGAGTTAATGCGTTTTCCCAGTCGGCAGTCAGTTTGGGACTCTTGACTACATCCGGCAGCACGGTGATCAGTTTTTCACCGTCCTCTGTCGGGATCATCTGCTTCTTCTCCCTTCTTACAAACCCGTCCTTGACGAGCTTTTCTATGATATCTGCGCGGGTGGCGGGAGTACCCAATCCCTTGCGTTCCACATCATCCCCCATATCCTCGGATCCAGCCTTTTCCATAGCGGAAAGCAGGCTGTCCTCCGTGTAATGTGCCGGCGGCTTGGTGAATCCCTCTACCACCTTTGCATCCACATCGGATATGATCATTCCTTCTGTCAGCACAGGAAGCGGCTTACTGTCCTCTTCATCCTCTTTTTCTGTTTTCACCCTGAAATGATTCCGAAGAGCAGCATCGTATTTCTTCCAGCCTTCGTTTATGACCGTCTTGCCTGTTGCCGTGAAGACAACACCTCCGCAATCGATCTCTGCTTTTACACTCCGGTACTGATATTTCTCTGCAGTCGCTGTGACTATCCTGGCAGCAAGAAGGGAGAGCACTTTCATCTCTCCCTCTGACAAAACCGTATTCGGAATGTTCTCTATCTGCACTGTTGGAATGATCGCATGGTGATCAGTTACCTTCTTGCTGTTCATCACACGCCTGATATCCACTTCTCTCGGTCTGTCGTCCCTCAGATACGGAAACGTACTCTCCACCATCTCCAGAACGTTCCTCGCTGTCTCCTCCATATCATCAGAAAGGTATTGCGAATCCGTTCGCGGATAGGTGCACAGCTTCTTCTCGTAAAGCGACTGCGTGTATTCCAGCGTCTTCTTCGCAGTCAGACCAAAGATCCTGTTGGCATCTCTTTGTAGCGTGGTCAGATCATACAAGCGCGGAGCATTAACACTTTTCTCCTCCGATACAATGCTCTTAACCGTAGCGCTTCTTCCGATACAACCGGAAGCTACGGCATGAGCCTTGTGATCATCCGGATACTTCTCCGAAACCGCATCCACACCATCCCCCAAAAGGTGCACAGTATAAAACGGTGTCTTCTTAAAGTTTCTGATCTCCACTTCTCGATCCACCAACATCGCAAGCGTTGGAGTCTGCACTCTCCCGACCTTCAAAACCTTGCTCCTGTACAGCACAGTAAAAAGCCTTGTACCATTAAGGCCAACAAGCCAGTCTGCCTGCTGTCTGCAAAGTGCGGAAGCATACAGATTGTCATACTCCGCACCGGGTCTTAAATGATCAAAGCCGTCACGGATCGCGCTCTCCTCCATCGAAGATATCCAGAGGCGTTTGATAGGCTTCGTACATCCTGCCTGCTCATAGACAAGCCGGAAGATCAGCTCTCCCTCACGTCCTGCGTCCGTTGCACATACGATAGCGGTAACATCCCCATCCTTCATCAGATCCTTCAGTATCTTGAACTGGGGCTTCGTGTCCTTTTTGATCACATATTTCCAATCTGTCGGCAGAATGGGCAGTGTATTGTATGACCAGTGCTTCAGGGATTCATCATATTTATCCGGCGTTGCAAGCTCGATCAGATGACCGTAACACCACGAAACGATATAGCCGTTTCCCTTGAGAAAGCCATCGCCACGCTGTGAGGCACCGATCACCTGTGCAATGGACTGAGCAACCGAGGGCTTCTCAGCTATCACAAGTTCCATACACGCCTCCTTATAACGATGTTTCCTTAGACTTCGACTTCTCCGCAGCCTTATATACGGGCTTCTGCTCTGCAACAACCGCCTGTTTTTCAGCAAGCTTCTCCTTCATGGAGCTGCGGTCACGATCCTTGTCCTTATAGGCTTCCACCATCTTCTTCAGATCCCTGTTGCTGACTTTGGTTTTCTCGGTGTCCCAGATCGGCTTACCCTGCTCATCCTGTCCAACCTTCACGCTCCTGTGAAGCGTAGTGGAACCATTTGCAGGAAGCTTGCACCACATGCCCTTTCCGAACTGGTTCTCATGCACATGATTCGACTTGACCACAAAGGTCTGCCAGGGACGGTGATCTTCCTTATCCTGATTGGGAACAAGGATTTCTCTGTACTTGACTCCATCCTTGCCCTGGAATTCATCACCCACACAACCCTTGCCGAACTTGAGCGTGATCTCATCCATCTTCTTTGCATCCTCGGCGGGCGCTTCGGGCTGAGCCTGTTCTGCCTTGCTGTCAGAGAACTTCTCCGCAAGTGTCTTTTCTTCCTTTGCGGTTTCCTCTCTCTTGGCTGCGATGTCCTCCATCACATCCTGTACCACTTCACTTGTTGTTCTTTCGTCCATGATCTTTCCTCCTGTTCATCATGATTTGAGCCGGGGCGGTTGCCTCGGCTCATGTTAATGGTTATCTCTTATTCCTCTTCGGAATCAGATTCTGTTTCATCATCACCGATGGTATCGGCTACATCCTCGGCAGTGGGTTCAGGTCTTTCCTGCTCTCTGCCGTTCTCCGGTTCTCTTTCGTTCTCGAAGAAATTGTCCTCGGATTCAGATTCTTCCTCTTCGGTCTCATAATCCTCATCATCGTCCTCTTCGTCCTCATCTTCGACAAAATCGCCATCCTGCTTTTTCTTTACAACCTTGAAATAGTAAGCAGCTCCGATCACTCCTGCACCGAGGATTCCCATTATGAGATATCCTACGAGCGGATTACTCTTTACAGGCTCCATCGGTTCCTCTTTCGGCTCCTCCTCCGTAGGCTCCTCAGGCTCCTCGGGAGTTTCTGTAGGTGTCTCTACCTCATGCGTCTCTTCATAATCCGTATTGTTATTCGGGAGAGCACTCTCCGTGATAGGGATCTGTGATTCAAGCGCGGCAGAGTTCTTCGGCAATGTCTCGGAATTATCCGTAGTCACATTAAGCAGATCGTTCTCCGTGATCTCGGTTAAGAAATACACAAGCTCTTCTTCGCCGTCACGGTCGATGATCAGATAGAACACTTTTCCACTTGCGGCTTCGATGGTATAAAACTCTTTTCCGAGATTCATATCCTCATCTTTGCCATCTTCACTTAATGCGGCTTCCTCTGCATCTGCCTTTGCAAATTCCTCTTTTTTCTGCTGCTCCGGTGTCTTTGGTGTCTGGCTTGTGGTATTTCCGTTGCTGTCAGTCTGTGTATGCTCCGTTACCGTAGCCGTAGCACTTGAAGGATTGGTCGGCTGTGCACTTGCGGGAAGCTGTTCGGCAGGATTAGAGTCATCATCAGAGTTTGGATCCTTGTAGTAAGGGTTCTTTGTCTTGTAAACCTCTGATACATTACCCGCCTCATCCATAGCCGTGATCGTGAAATACTCATATCCGGCATCAAACTGGGAAAGTCTGATATTCACAGTACCGTTGGTGATATCCTTGAATTCATAACCGTTCACATAGATAACCTTTACACCGGACTCAGTATCAGATGCCTGTACTGTAAGCAGACCCTCGGATACAGCCGCATTAAGCGTGGGCTTGGTAGTATCGAAACACTTTATTGAACGGCTGCGCTCATAGCTCTTATCGCGTGCATCAGTCACGAGCACATATACCGAGCAATTCTCAGTGATCTCTATGTACATATCCTCGGTAACATCCTGGTAACTGCCATTCTGCCCGATCTTGGCTCTGACACTCTTAACAGCGAAGTTCCCTGTATCCAGGATATCCTCAACCTTAAAGGTAACCTTTACGGATGTACCTCTTCCGTACCAGCCTTTTGGAGTATTGATGGTGATCTTCACGCTGGGTTCTTTGTACTCACAGTCCTTATAATCAGCACTGCATACGGGACAGTCCTTGTTGTAATCGTACTGACTGCACTTGTGGTCGCAGATGCACTCAGGCGCCGGTTCAGGTGTCGGCTCCGGAGTCGGTTCGGGGGTAGGTGTGGGATCATCTCCCTCTTCTCCTTCTTCACCGTGGCCGGAATTCCCGTCGCCGGTTTCTCCGTCGCCGGCATTTCCGTCATCGGTATTTCCGGTACCGGTTTCTCCGCCAATCGTCTCATCATCTGTGCCATCATCGGGATCAGTTTCATCCGAAGCATTTCCCGAGACATCGTCTTCTGCATATGCCGTGACTGCGTTTGATGTATTTGCAATAAACGCTCCAAACGGCAAAGCAAAAAGCATCACCGATAATATCAGCGATGCCGCAATCCTACGTATTAAGTTCTTTTGCATGGTTCTGATTCTCCTTTTCTTTTTTATCATCCGAAGCTTCCTTTGGCTCCGGCTTTGCAGGTTCTTCGATCTCACTGTTAATGAAATCCAGAACCATCTGTAGTTGTTCTTTACTTGCAAACCTAAGCTTGATCAGCACATCGGGATCGAGCTTATGTTTTCTGAAAATATGCTGCATCTGAGCAGAGATCATTGCTTCCTTTTCTTTCTTCATGGCTATGATCTTCTTATCCATGCGCTCATCATATTCAGCTTTCTGCCCTTCCAATCTGCTGATCTGCTCATTCATCTTCTCGATATTCATAAGCCTCCTCCGTGTTTCTATGGTGAAGAAGGCAGACGACCGAAGGCATAAAAATGACTCTGCCAATACGGTGTGTTGATCGAGGTGTATTTAATGGGATCACCGCAGTGGATCATCTGACCGTTTCCGGCATAGATTCCTACGTGCGTTACCGGGTTACCGGAATTGTATGTTCCCGTGAAGAAAATGATGTCTCCGGCTCTTGCCTCAGATGCGCTGATATGCTGGCACTGATTGTATATGCCCTGCGCCGTTGTCCTCGGCAGGTTGTAATAACCGCTGTGAGTCACCACATAGCACACAAAGCCCGAACAGTCGAAACTCGTTGACGGATTTGAACCACCCCATACATAAGGGTATCCAAGATACTGCTCAGCTTCTGCGAACAGTGCCGCCACATCTCCGTTACCACCGATAGGATCTGTCGTGCCATAGATTGAGCCGTTTCCGTTCTCAAAATAAAAGAGCGGGTTATAATACTCACCGCTCGCAAGACACTCCAGATGCAGATGGCTTCCGGTACTGGCTCCGGTGTTACCCGTTTTACCTATGACCGCTCCGTGCTTCACCGTCTGACCTGCGCTGACATTCATGCTTTGCAGGTGTGCATATTTCGTAGTAAAGCCCTGCGCATCCTCGATCACTATATAGTTCCCGTAATCTGCGTCATAGGTTGCCGTAGTGACAGTTCCATCATGAGCCGCATAGACCTCCGTGCCTTCAGGAACCGCTATATCAATCCCTCGATGGAACTGATTCTCTCCTGTTATGGGATTCTTGCGGTATCCGTAATAGCTTGAGATCATGTTGTACCAGTCCATATCCAGCGGTGTGTAAAACTGCTGAAGCGCACCGTTCGTCATCTGATAGGCCGTATATAACGCACTTGCATCATCGTTCCCGGCAAGCCTGTCCGCCACGATATCTTCGAGTGGCTTCCTGGTAAGCTCCACATCAAGTATTGTCACCGTATACTCTTCTTCAACCTCCTCTTCCTCGCCTGTCTCTTCATTGGTCTGAGTGACCGTTCTTGTTCTTGTTTCTTCCCTTGGTGTAAGGGTAAGCTCATACATCTCGTCAAAGAGCGATTCGATCTCCGCATCGCAGTCCGCAGCCACCACATCCACCTTGATTGCTGACAGATAATTGATCAGCGTGAAAGGATTATGTCCGATTTCATCGAGGTTATAGTTGTACTCGTCATAATCCGGATAATCCGTTTCAATGGCATCAATGGTATTCTGCAAAGCCATCTCTCTTGAGGTCATGGCTTCATCAGATGCATCAAGCTGTGCAGGCACACTCTGATAACTTCCTGCCATCGTCGTAGAAACACCGCCGTTAAATATGGCAGCACAGCTCGATACACCCGCCGCGATCAGCATAAAGAAAAGCCCGAAGAGTCCTATGGTAGCTATCGCTCCAATGTGCTTCCGGGCAAATTCCTGTAACTTTCTCGCTATGTTGGTTGTCTTCTGAGCTGCTTTCTTTGCGTACCCTGCCGCCTGCTTTGCCTGTGTCCCTTTCCTGACTGCCTTTGCATACTCGCGCTTGATCCTTTGCTTTTGGAGTCTTTTCTGCAAGGCTTTTTTCTTAACCTCCGGATGTTCCTCCAGATACTTCTGATAGCGGAAATTGACTTCTGCCTTAAACTGCTTCTTTTCAAGAGCTGCGACCTTGTTGACACGGCGGGCGTATTTATCATGCTTGAACCGTCTTGCATAATCTATTGCCGCCTCACCTGCCTGCTCGGTCTTATGCGCACCTTCGACACCTGCGTTTTCCTTTTCATTCTCCGCAATCTTCTGATGCACAAAACCTGTGGCTTCCATCATCGCCCTGCGCTGTGCCGCCGTTACGGGATTGCCCTGTTTCCGCTTTTTCATGACCTTATTGGTCTGAAGCTCATAGGTGACTTTTCCGGTCTTTTCATCAAAGTGGCGTACCAGCTTGTATTCCTTACGCTGTGGCAGCTTCTTACGCGCCTTTTCGGTTTTCTTTCCAGCCTTCTCAGCTTTCTTTTCAAGTTTGTCTAACTTCTTACTATCTGAAAGCTCAGCGCCTGCTTCTTCAACAAAACCTGTCTTATCATGGAAATCACCGTCAGACTGAATAAAGCTGTCTTTCACACGGGTCCGCGTATCATGCTGCCTGTGGATGCGTCTCGCCCTTGTTTCTTCGCGCTGTGAAGCATACTCAGTATTACGCTCATCCTCCTGCTCATGTTTGCTGAAGAACTCCTGATTTGCCTTTCTGCTCGTCTGTTCAGATTTACTGCCGGTCTTATTATCTGTCCCCTGCGTAAACATTTCCTGCGCTTCCGAAACAGGCTTATCCTTACGAACCGAGGTCTTACCCCCGGCCTTCGCGGATCCCGCAGGACCCGCTCGTTCTTTCTTAAACTCACCGGTATCGGACCCGGCATTAAAGCGTTCCTGCTTCATCGCATTCTTCTTTAACGCTTCATCCTTTGCCGGATTATTCTGTTTCTTCGCCATCTGCATCATCTCCCTGTTTAGCTGCTGCAACCGGCTCGTCAACTTCTTCCGGTTTCGTATTCATGATCTTGTATGTCTTGGTATCGGTCGGATATCTGTCAACAAAGGGAATGACCACATCGTTGAAAAGTATCAGTCCGCAGCCGGATTCAGAGTTGGTAACATACTGGAGCTGCTTTGCGGAAAGCCCCAGCTTGTCAGCGAGTATGACCTGATCCTTTGCGTTCTGGTTAAGAAGATATACAAAGTCACTGTTACCGAGGATTCCCTCGATCTCTTCTGAACGCAGGAAGTCACCGACGTTCTGTGTCAGTCCTGTCGGGATACCGCCCCACTTTCTGAATCTCTTCCAGATTTCTACTGAATACTGTGCCGTCTGCTTATCTCTGAGGAGCAGATGGAATTCATCACAGTAGTATCTGGTAGCAACATGTCTCTCACGGTTTCTTGATACCCTGTTCCAGACCGCATCCTGCACGATCAGCATTCCAAGCTCTTTCAGCTGTTTTCCCAGGTCTCTGATATCAAAGCAGACAATACGGTTCTGCGAATCCACATTTGTGCGATGGTTGAAATAGTTCTGAGAACCATGCACATAAAGCACAAGGCTGTTTGCGATACGTACCGCTTTCTGCCTTGCATCAACCGCAAGTTCTTCCGACACCGCTTTGTCAGGCTCGTATGCGATCAGCGCATTATACAGATCTTCAAGCAACGGCATGTTCTCCGGTCTGGGATCTTTGAAATAATCATCGTAGATCTTTTCGATACAACGGTCGATGATACCCTTTTCGTCATTCGCCAGTCCCGTTTCACCGCCTGCGATGGCATCACAGAGCGTGATAAGGAAGTCTGACTTAAGCTTTAATGCCTCACGATCGTTCTTGTGTGATAACTGGATATCCATGGGATTCAGATAATCCTTTGAATTGGTCGCCAGCTTCACCACCTCGCCGCCAAGCGCCTTTACAAGCGGATAATACTCACCCTCGGGATCGCAGATCAGAATGTCATCACGCGACACAAGAAAGCTTCCAAGGATCTCTCTCTTTGCCGAGAAGGATTTACCGGAACCGGGTGTACCAAGTATTACTCCGTTCGGTGTTCTTAACTTCTTACGGTCAGCCATGATCATGTTGTTCGATAAGGCATTCAGTCCGTAATACAATGACTGTCCCTGTTGGAACAGCTCCTGCGTGTTGAACGGTACGAGAATCGCCAGGTTCTTCGTGATCAGATGCCTGCCTTCCTTGGTTTCATTGATACCGATAGGTGCTGCAGCATTCATCGCCACTTCCTGCTTATACTGCAGGTCGATCAGCCGGCAGTTGGCCTGCTGTATGATACCGGATATCCTCTGTGTCACGCTCTCCAGTTCCTTCTTGTTTCTGCCAAAGCCCGAAATCAGGATCGTCGTCCATATCAGCTTCTGATTGGAACTGTTCAGATCATCCAAAAGCTCCATGGTATTCTTCTCATACAAAACGATATCCGTCGGCAGGATATCCATGTCGTATCCGGCACGGACCGCCTTCTTCTGTTCGTCGATCTTGGTCTTCTGAACATCGGATAAAGCTCTTTTGAGAAGCTTGATCGCTTCGATCGGCTCTATCGTCTGCATATGGATGGATAAGGAAATGTTGCTGTCAATATCCAGCAGACGCTTGATAAGTTCATCATTCAGCTTCGGCGAAATGATATCCAGATACTTGGTCGCACCAAACATATGCCCCATCTTGTATCTTCCGGGGAAACGGAATTCAAAGCCCTGCGGTGCGATATAATCCTTCACGCTGTTGCCGGACTCTGCCATTTCCTTAAATGAAAAATGGAAAGGCTCCATCTTGTCCTGATTAAAGAATTCATACAGGACACTCAATCGCTCCTTTCCATCGAGGGACTTGGCATTGGTTCCAAGATTCCTTAAGTTCTTCAAGATATCCGCCTCTATGCTGATAAATCTCTGGCGTGCTTCCTTCAAGTTCTCCGCTTCAATACCGAAGATTATGTGCTTGGTTTTGATCACGCCGTTTTTTCCCTTTGCAGAGAGGTTCTTGAGCATATCCGAAAACTCCTCACGGATATCATCGAACTTATCTCCCTGCGCCGCGATATCAAACTGTGCCGCAAGGGTCTCTTCGTTCACATGCCTGTTAAAGAGGAAGATCTGAAAATTGATACTGGGATCAAAATAATTGATCAACTGTGAATACAGCCCCAGGATATCTGCCCTCTCATCCTCATCCAACAGGACATAATTGATGTCGTTAAACTCGATCATCTTTGTGTAATAGTTCTTTCTCACTTTGCAGATGCCGTCCTTGTACATCTTGTCAAAGGTTATGGTTTGCTGCGTGGAAATCTGCTTACCGGACTGTGTTGCATCGCCGGATAATTCTTTCTTAAGCTTCTTTAACTTCAGATGCTCAGAAAGCGTAAGCCCTGTAAACTTCTGAACAAGCGAAACAGTATTTGCAGACTTCTTAACCGGCTTGTTTTTCTGCTTTACCGTAGCGCTCTTCTTTCCACCTTTTTTGTTTGCGTTCAAGAGCTTCCACCTCCTTCTCTTTTAATTCTCTTTCTTTAAGCTGCTCGTAGAGGTTTTCCACCTTATATCTGCGTATCCCGGGCCGGATGAATTTCATTTCTATCACCTGTTTTAAGTATTGCTCCGCAGGCACACCGTCCTTCTCGTACATTGCCACAAAGAAGAACGGGAGCATGACTGCCACCATCATGAGGGCAGCCACGTCCGTCCCGATTACCTTTCTTGTCAGCAGATAGAAGGGAACACCAACCACGGCAGCCGCTCCAAAGCAAATGACCTGGCGCTTTGTGAAGTTCCCGATGAACTTACTCTTTATCGCCTTTGGATCTTTTGCCACATCTACTGCGATTGCCATAGGCTCGTCACCTCCGTATTTAATGTGCATTGAGGATGCTCTTTGCGAGTGACCCGGTCTTAAACAGGGTGAAACATAGCACTACGGTATAAGCCATTACCTGCCATAAAGCTGAGTGCAGGTTCGCGGCTACCGCTACTGCGTTGACCAGGACTGCGTATATCGCAACACAGACCATGATGAAAAATCCCTGAAAAGCCAAGGCTATGCATCCTTTGATATAGTTGGATCCGATACCGCCCCATTCCCTGTTTACAAGAGTTGCAAACGGCACCGGTGCTACCGATACATAAAGGTAGATCTCGATCATACGTCCGTACAAAATGACGGTGATCAAAACGGACATGATCTTCATACAGAAGCTGCAAAACATCGTTTCTATGCCGAGACCAATTAACTCACCTATCTCCATGGTTGACAGCTGCGATGAGAACATCGACTGGATGGTTGCTCCGACATTAAGCGCAGTAGAACCCGTGATCGCACTGGCGGCTTCATTTACCATATGACCGCCAACATCAAAGATCGCCATGACGATATCCGAGGTCTTGCTAAGAAGCATTACTGCGATGCAAGCCTTAAAGAGATACCTGAAGAAAAGCGAAGTGTCGAATTCATGCATGTTGTTTTTGTCTATGACCATCGTGATCAGCTCATAACAAAGCACGTAGGTTATGATGATCCCGGCTATCGGTATGACGACATTGTCTGACAAGGTCTTGATCATGTTGAAAATACTTGCGTTCCATGCACTGGGGGTCTGACTAACCTCTCCGGCAATGGTGCTCACCTTGTCGTTGACATCGGTAAACATACCTTCGAGGTTAGACATTACCCAGCCTTGCAGCATTTCCTTTATGAGTTCGGTAATCTTTTCTACGATAGTATTCATCTATCGCGAACTTCTCCTTATGAGAAGAGAGTGGAGAGCTGAGGGATCACCGTCTGGGCGATGATTACGATACCTCCGCCCGCCATCAGCTGCTTAATTCCCTGGCTCTTTGCGCCGGGGTTATCATTACCGTAGCCCTCAAGCAGGTTGATGATACCCCATACGGCTACGCCCGCTCCGATGGCGGTTACGACGGTTTTGAGTGCTGTTACTGAGTTAGTAAAAAAAGCCATGATTTTGTTTGAGTCCCAAACCTTGTGAGACTCTTCCTCCTTCCGATTGTTTGAATTGTTAACGTTACTTCCGGAAGGCATAAAAAAGCCCTGCGTCATCCTCTCTTGTGATAAAATGAACACAGGGTCTGGTTATGCCATTCCCGCTTGGGGCAGATGATGATGTTTGCTTGGTAGGCGCTCATCGTCTGCTTCCTTTATTCAGTTGTAGTGGCCCCGGCGTCAGGTTTGCTCCGAAGAGTCCGTGTAGCCTTACACCTATTCAGTTGTAGTGGCATCATCTTCAATGACACCCAGTTCATATGTCTCCACCTGCTGACTCTTTTTCATCTTCAGCTGCGTGGATAAAAACGCTTCGACATCAAACAGGTTCGCATCATCAAAGTCCGACAGTTCTTTGTACCGCTTATGCTTTGTAATATCGAATTTGTCTGAGAAGAATGGTCTCACGCCTCTAAGCTGCATGATACATTTCCCGCCGTCCATGACTGCGATCTCATCCTGCGACATCAATTCTTTCCCCGTTTTCTGATAATTCAAACCGTAGGACGGGGATTGTCCTCTGGTATCCGATGTATTGTAGAGGTCAATCGTTTCCTTACCCAAAATCTCCGACATCTCTTTCAGTGTCGTCTTCTCTTTTCCTCCGAGGAATAACGTGGTATCACAGTTGCCCTCTATCGTATCGGCATTATCCTTGTAGATTGCCTTCAGCTGACTCTTTGACTGCAAAATAATAGAAGCAGAGATCTCCCTACTTCGTATCGTCGCGATCAGCTTATCAAATTGCGGTATCTGGCCGATATTGGCAAACTCGTCCAGGAGAAACCTCACATGAACAGGCAATTTGCCATGGTGCTTATCGTCTGCGCATTCGCATAAAAGGTTGAACATCTGCGACTGCATCATCGCCAGAATAAAGTTGAAAGTACCATCGGTGTCCGACATGATCATAAACAGTGCGGTCTTTCTTTCACCGATCTGATCAAGCTCCATTTCATCGTACTCTGTCAGGTCACGAAGCTCCTTGATATCGAACGGAGCAAGCCTTGCACCGCATGAGATCAAAATAGATTTCGCGGTCTTGCCGGCAGCCAATTTATATTTTTTATATTGCTTCACGGCAAAGTGATCCGGCTCGTCTGCTTCCAGTTCTTCAAAAATCAAATCTATGGCATTTTTGAAGCTCTCATCATCTTCTCTCGTCTCCGATGCATTGATCATATCTATGAGCGTGATGAAGTTCTGTTCCTCCTCTACGCACTCATAAAATATGTATCCGATGTATGCCTGATACAGCAGCTTCTCTGCCTTGACCCAGAAATCTTCGGTTGCCTGTTGCCCCTCACCCTTGGTGTTTACAATGAGCGTATTCACCAGTTTTAAGATGTCTTTTTCATCGTGAAGATAGGCGAAGGGATTGTAGTGCATCGACTTCTTGAAATTGATCGTGTTGAGTACCTTGACCTCATATCCGGCATCATAAAGCATCTGCCCAACTTCAAGTAAAACAGTTCCTTTCGGATCCGTTATCACATATGAAGAATGGAGCTGCATGATGTTCGGCTTCACAAAAAAGCGAGTCTTACCGGAGCCTGAACCGCCGATTACCAGGATGTTCTTATTCCTGGCATACTTCGGACCCTTTGGCTTACCGTTCATGATAAGTCCCTCGGTCTGCGTGAGGATCACATTGTTCTCCGGATCATTCAGATCCATGTACGGCTCGATATCTTTTGCATTGCCCCACCGGGCGCTTCCGTATTCCTCACCCTTGCGAAACTTCTTTGCGTTCTTGCTCTTGAAATATACGACCAGCCTCATACCCACTCCGAATATAACTCCAAAGAGCAGATCCATCGGATTGATGCTTGGCCATATGTTCTCAAACGCCGGTCCGAGATTGGAAAGACTTCCCATCAGCTTGTTGAAAAAATCAGGTGCTTCCGTCACACGATACGCATACGCCATCTTGTTTCCGAAATATCCGAAGAGCAGATAGGGGAACACCTTAAGCAGCAGCTTCGTTCCGCCTGCTTTGACGAACTTCTTTGCCACGACTGTCAGTGCCTGATCAACAGGATTACTCTTCACAGGTTGCTTTTGCGCCGGTTTCTTCACACCGCCTTTCTTTGGCTTCGGTTTGCCTTTACCGGTACTCTTTTTGGCGGCAGGCTGTTTTACTTCACTCATAAGCTCTGCCCCCTGTTCTTCTGTCTGGTCTTCTCCCTCTCGCGGTTCTTGTCCAATCCCATTGACAGATCGCGGAACTTCTTCAAGACCTGCTTAAACGGTGTGTGTTCTTTCTTGCGGTTATTGCTTGCAATAAACTCTTTGAACGCCATCGTCATCGCATCCTGATCCCTGCTCTTGAAGAAAACGAAATACTTCGGCGGGTCAAGCGTCTTATCCTTTTTCACGGCGTAGTCGATATGATACTTTCTCGCCACGCGATCAAAGGACTTGATGTTGCTCTCATCCACTTCGATATTCGTCGCCCCGGCATTCTGCTCCATCAGCTGTTTTAACGACTGTTTCCCGTGCTTGAACTGATGAGACTTCTGCTTCTGTGCATCGAGGAACATCTTCATTGCCTTTGCCAGCACATTCGCAGTAAGCTTTCCTGTTCGGATCCCGAGGGATACGACCTTCTGATTTACTTCTTCATGCATCTGTTACTCCTTTCCGGGCATAGCCCTGTATTTGCAGTGGTGTCAGGGAGGCACCACCAGCCTGCGTAAAAATGTTTTTTTCATATCGCCTTCTTTCTCTTCTTCCAATACTTTCTCGGTTTTGGAATCAGTCCATTCTTGCGGAGGATCGTATCTATTTCTTTACAGGTGCAGGCATTAAGCTGCGCCAGTATGCTGATATGCTTCTCTCCGTAACATCCGTTGATGCGATATCTATAACAGATCTCGCCCTCTGTCATATACATTTCCAGCATCCTCTCCTTTCCACTTCTGGACCGTCGGTCCAGAAGTTCCTCAAACGCAAAAAAGCGCGAGCCTAAGATTTCTCCTAAACCCGCGCTTTCGCTACAAAGTATTCAGTTCATGTATCGTTTACTTCAAAAGATATATCGTATGGAGTTTTGCTTCAAAAAGTCCATCCACAGGATGCATATCATCCAGAAGCAGGCATTGAAAAAGAACCGCTCTTATATCCTTCAGATGGTATATTTGATTATTCACGTAACCCTGAAGATATGGTGGCATGATCTGCCCTGCAAGATCCTTGCGGCTCATAATACTGAGAAGATACAGACCATTAATTATGTGTTTTCCGGATAAAGGAAATGCATAGGTCTCATTCCCTTCATACACGAAGCGATACCGGTCAAGTTCAACCTCCGGAAAAGAGAAAAAACATGGCAGGGTCTCTACAAAGGTTTTTCCATCATAAACCGGCCCCAGCCTTTTGGCATAGGTTATTGCGTTCAGATAGTTGGCATTGCGCTCCATCACATTATTCCGCCTATGAAAACTATCCCCGCGAATAAGATGATTTTCGGTATAAACATTGTTTCTTGTCATATCATTTGCCAGATTTTCAAACTCGGCTGTTCTCAAAAGATATACAAGAACCTCCTTCAGCTTCGATTCTGACGTGATCTCCTGCAAAGCATCTCCGCGATATTCAATATGTTCAAATGTCAGCGGCGCACTTCCTTTTTTGATCTCCCTTTCGATCATCCTTCTGATATCTCTTGTTGATTCCATTCTATCTCCTTCCAACTTCTGGACCGACGGTCCTAAAGTTCAAAATAAAAAAAGCAGCCACAAGATTTCTCTCGTAACTGCCCTATCGCTGTTTGCCTCAGATCTGAACTTCGTTCAGATCTTACCATAAAAAAGTTGCGTTGTGTGCAACTTTCAAAAACTTTTTGAAAAATCTTTTATGTTCAATAAATCCCTGTCTATATCAACATCTGCATCAATACCGATCATGTCAAAAATCGTTTGAAGCGCAAGACTGAGAACTTCCAATGATCTGTTCTCAAGGGTGATACAGATGCAGTTATCATATTCATTTGCTCCTGCCTGTAAAATACGGAAGAGCTTGATCCCTGCGTTAAGACATAACCAGTTGACTGCTCTTTCTCTGCGCACCCTGAAGTCCGCACACAGCGCTCTGGAATACAGAATAGCTGCTTTCCTTGTCGGAAAGTATGCGTCAAGCTCCATGCCTATAACAGCATCGCTTCCTATATTCACATCGACTCCGGACTTATTTGCGTAATACGCAATAACATGATTTTGGAACCTGCGTTCCTCGGTAACATTATGATAAGGAACTCTTATCTGTCGTTCCCGCTTCTGGCATTCCGGACATCTGGATCCTTTCACTCTGCTGTCTATCACACCTTTCCATTCATGACCGCATGTGCTGCATCTCCACCAGACATTCTCCCTTGATTTCGACCATACCTCTGAGGGCTTCTTCTGATTCTTCTGTGACCATTCTGATGCAAGTTCAGGGTGTTCTGTCTCAAAATCATTTATACCCTTTACAAGCCTTTCTCCTGAGCATACCGGGCATCCGTGTCCGTCTGTCCTGTCTGCTATTCTGGATCGCCAGGTCTGACCACAACGGAGACACTTCCATGTGATCTCCCTGTTGGCTTTTCGTGATACCATATCAGGCATCAGCGGCTTATTGCTTTCATCCCATTCATCAGCCAGTTCAGGAAACAACGTTGCCAGATCATTCACCCCCTTCAGCACCTTGTTACCGGAGCAATACGGGCAGCCATGCTTATTGCCTCTGTTCTTGATCGTCGCCTCCCATGTATGTCCGCATCTACCGTTCCAGAGTATCTTTTTGTTTGAGCCGTATGAGACGTTCTCCGGTCTTATCTCGTTCTCCTCAGCCCATTCCGCAACGAGTTCAGGATACTTCTCCGCAAACGATATCATCTGATCAATCCTCCCTTCGCTGCCCTGTCCAGTCCGTGCCGTAATAGCTGTGATTGAAAAAGTTCTGGAACTGGATGTCTTTTTCATCCCTGGCATTATAAAGGGCTGTCAGAAGATAACTCCTCATGTTTCTGATCTCTGTTTTGTTTTCCTTGAACCTTTCCAGTACATGAGTGATCGTCTCGTAATCCATTTTCAAGAGTCTGCTCTTAACAACCTCATGCGGATACTGCCTTCCGTTCACCCGTTCATACCCATCCGGTGGATCCGTAGTTGCGATATCCGCTATGATGTTTATGATCCCATCAACGATGTTAATCTTGTCACCATAAGTATCCTCCTGATGAATACGGTCATATTGCACCTGATCTCTTAAAAACTCGATATAGATATCCCTGTCAGTCCGTCTGTCCTCTGGTTGCTCCATTTTGACCTTTATCGGTCTTGAGTAATTCACCTGCTCCAGCCATTCATCATCGTCCAAGTTATCCACATCCTGCGCAGACAAGACAGGACTGTTCTCTCTGCGTGTAATCTGTGTTGTATTCTTTGTTGTGATCTCTGAGATAGTCTCTGAAGTATTCTCTGTATTTGTCCCCACATCCGGCGTAGGATATCCTGCATCGTTTTGTATGACATGGGTACATTCCTCCGTAGGACGTGTTACATTATTCTGTAGGGGGTCATACATTTTTTCGTAGGAGGTCCTACAAAATTTTGTACCACCCCCTGCAGAACCCGCAAAAGACGCGGTTTGGGAGGACTCATATGCCTCTATTTCAGGGACATCTGCTTCATCATCCTCCGACTTCTGGACCGTCGGTCCAGAAGTTGAAGGGTCGATATCGTAATGAGAAATCTTTTCTATCCTTTCCGGGAAGATCTCAATATACATGACATTGGGAATCTTCGTTCCGTTTTTCAGTTTGATATCACGGAAGATTTTTCTGATCAGACCAAGTTCTTCCAAACGGTCAAGTGCCGCCTTTATCGTGCGTTTTGATTCGCCGTAGAGCTTCGCATACTCATCATAGGTCTTCTGAAGAAGATCACCTCTGAATCTCTTTCTCAGACCGATCACAAAGCCTGATGACTCGTCCCTTTCCTCAACAGGGCGATACCAGTACACGATATCCGCGAGCAATATGACAGCGAGCAGATACGGCTTGCCATTATCGCGCAGTATCTCCCCATACCAGCTTTGAGGAATCACATTCCCCGTTATTCTTATTCTGTCCATTGCATCTACGGCAGCACAACCGCTGGAACGTATCCCCATGGTTACTGACCTCCTTTATCCTTCCATTCATCAAGAATTCTGATGATCTCTTCTTCTATTTCTTCCGCCGACATATCATCGGGGAAGTATTTTGAAAGCCTGTCGCCCTTAAAAGTCACTTTCCTGGGTTTGGGCTTTTCATCCGACAACAGCTCTATCAAAAGAGCCTTGGTTAGTTCCTTGTTCTGTGAATATCCTCTGATCTTCTCAGCCTGAGCAGGTGAGATAATGACACCGGTATTATTGATGATATCTTCTAACAGACCCTGCTCTTTTCCGGTCAGATAAGATATTTCAACACCGGAGCGGATCGGCAGCTTCTTTTCATCCACAAAGCCGAGCAAAACATCCGTCAGACGTGACAGAAGAATATATCTCTGCACCGTCTTTCCACTTTCTCCTGCGGCCTCTCCGATGCTCTCAAAGGTACTTCCGCCTCCGGAACCCTGATGCTTCATCACATCAAATTTCATCCGATAAGCGTGAGCCTTCTCGCTTGGAAGAATGTCTTCACGCTGGATATTCGTATCCACCATTGTTACGGTGGCTTCCTCATCGGAATAGTTTTTAATGAGAACCGGCATCGTTTCAAGTCCTGCCAGCTCGCAGGCACGTTTTCGCCTGTGGCCGGCGATGATCTCATATCCGCCTTCAGCAAGGGGACGAACAATCCCCGGCATCAGAACGCCATACTTTTTAATACTCTCCACTGTCTCGTCCATCTTCTCGTCGTCAAGCACGCGAAAGGGATGATTCTTAAATTCGTGGAGATCTGCCAGAGGCACTTCCGTGACAGCAGTATCATCACCGCCGACGATATCTGCGAAGGAGTTGATCTTGATCTTTCCTGATATGCTCCTGCTCATCCTGCAAGCACCTCCTTCGTCAGAGACTTATATGCATCTGCAACCTTTCCCTTCGGGTCATGCTCATAGATGCTTACACCTATCGCAGATATCTCAGATGCTCGGACAGAAAGAGGAATGATATTCTTGAAGAAATGGATCTGTCCTCCATACCCTTCTTCCAGAAGCTGCATGATCTCCTTTGCATAATTCGTCCTGCCATCCACCATGGTCAGTAATATGCCCTCAATATCCAGTTTCGGATTGATCTGACGCCTCACCTTGCGCACTGTCTTGATCAACTGTTCCAACCCTTTTGCCGGCAAATACGCCGCCTGTACGGGTATCAGAACGCTGTCAGCTGCTGCAAGAGCATTTACCGTAACCATTCCGAGAGATGGCATACAGTCGATCAGGATGTAATCGTACTTGTCACTGACCAGGCTGATGAACTCCTTCAGAACAAGTTCCCTGCTCATAACATTCACAAGCGATACTTCCAAACCGGATAGTTCGATATTGCTGGGCATCAGATCAACGCCCTCTGCATGATGCAGGATCCCTTCTTCTGGATTCACATCTTCTTCGTTAATGATCTTTCCCATAACCGTAGCGATGGTATATTCCATTGCATCCGGCTCCTCATAGCCAAGACTTGCAGTCAGCGAACCCTGAGCATCTGCGTCGATCAAAAGTACACGCTTGCCTGCTCCTGCAAGTCCGATTCCCAAATTTCCTGTGGTGGTTGTCTTTCCGACCCCACCTTTCTGATTTGCTATTGCAATCACTTTACACATGAGCGCCTCCTTTTCAGAATTTCCTTCTGAAGTTTCTTTGCTTGTTTTTTCTCTGCTGCTGTTTCTTTTCGTATTTCAGATCCTTGAAAGTTGCGAACTGTCGGAGCCTTGGACCGGTTCCTGAGTTCGGCATGATCTTCGAGCAACTCATCAGCTCTAATCCTTTCTCACTCTGTACAAGCTCTATCACCCGTTTGATCTGGTATGACGTATTGGCCTGCACTCTCACATTTACGAGGTTTTCGGGAAACCTGCTCTCTCTGTAATCCATTGCGATAATTCTCCTCCTATGGCGATTTATTTTTCCGCAGGCTCATGTGATTTTTGTTGTGACGCAACAACACATGCACTATCGCTGTCCCATACATACGCGGTTTCTCCTCCTTTCCAACCTCAAAATCTGACCAATTTTGACCAAACTCCCCTCCGACACATGATTTCAATTGTCGTACTACCGGAAAGCCGCCAAAACACCACAACAGAGACAAAAAAAGAGCACTTCCTTCGAATTTTCATTCTTAGAAAGTGCCCTTAAGCCTTACATTATTCTGTTGGTTCTTTGGTTTCCGAATGGCCGTATTTGGCTCATTTCGGGTCATCTGAGTGGATTATTTGTTGTATTTTTGTCGTACCACCCTGTTCCTACACCCCTCAAACCCTTGATAATACTGACTTTTTCAGCCGAGTGACTTCAACGTCGGGATTGGATTGGTCAGTTCTTACGTCCTATTCCGTCTTTATCCCCTTAGCTCCGTCCAAATGCTTTTCGGCGTCTTCGAGGATTGCCGTCCTGTTCCGTGATAATGTCTTAGCGTGTGGTACTGGATGCATCACTTTTCATTTTTCGGTCAGTCGGTGGATTAAGACGTAAAGTTTAATTTGTGAGAAAAGGCACTGCTTTAACAGGCACTTTTAAATCACAAAAATCTTATCTTCCATCTTCTTGATCACTTCCTGCTTCTTCTCCTCGGTGCAGTCTGCGTAGATATCCATCGTCGTCTGGATGTCTTTGTGTCCCATCACCGTCTGAATGACTTTGAGGTTCGTTTCGTTCTCACAAAGCCTGGTACAGAAAGTATGTCTGAGATGGTGAGCGGAGAAGTCCGGAAGGAGAAAAGGCTCTCTCTTTTCTTTCTTCGCTCTGGCAGTTTCTTCTTCGTTATACTCTGCCGTGATGTTATGAATCGCACGATTCACTTCAGAAGGTATCGTAACCGTTCCTCCCGAGCTTGTAAATACGAATCCTGAATATCCATCGATCTCCTGTGTGCAAAACCCCGTAATCTGCTGGAGCTGATATTCTTCGAGAAATGCCTCGTATACCTCACTGATCATCGGAATCTTACGACAACCGGCCTCCGTCTTTGGAGTATTGATATGAAGGCATCCACCTTCCTCATCTACTCTACGGTGCACCAGATTGTGATTGATGTCAATGATACGATTCTCAAAGTCAAGGTCCTGCCATCTCAGGCCCAGGCATTCACCGATTCTCATTCCGCTTCCGATCAAGACTGTGATGATAGGCTTCCACCCCTGGTACTGATGATTGGCATACAGATAATTCATGAATGCCTTCTGCTCCGGTACCGTCAACGCTTTACGCTTGGTCTTTACCCACACATGACTCTTCTTGATCTCACCGAGGACTCCGGATGCCGGATTGGTACGAATGAGTCCGTTACGTACTGCCATCGTAAATGCCGGATGAAGCTGCGTATGTACGTTATCAACTGTGGCGGGCGATAAACCCTGCTCAACGATAAGTGAATAGTAAAACTCCTTCACATCCGTATAACGAACCTTTGACAGCTTCCTTCTTCCGAAGGTCTCCCTGACGAAGTGATCATAGGTGTAAATGTAATTCACCCTGGTCGTCGGTTTCAGGTCGTATTTCTGTTTGATGTACGAATCAAATACATCGTTGACTGTAATACGCTCTGCTCTCTGGGGATCCAGTCCATCCTCCAGATCGCGTCTGATCTTCTGCTCCTTCTTCCTCAGTTCGACCAGATCCTTGCCATAGACGGTGTGCCTCTTACTATTGTGATCCGTATAAGAGTATGAATATCTTCCGTCTGCTCTTTGGCTCTCTCCCGTCCTGAGCGCATAGCCACGGGAGTCCTTTCTGCTTTGTGCCATCTGCGTTCCTCCTTACATTAAAGAAGGAACAACTCTCTTATGGCTTGGTCTTGTACAGCAGCTCAAGTGCCTGCTGAAAGACCTCTGCTTGGGTAAGATTCATCTTCTTGCAGTACGCGAGAAGTCTATCACGTTCTGCCTCGGTAACTCGGAAGCCTACCTTAATATACTTCTTATTCTCTACCGGGGGACGTCCTACTTTCGCCATAACTGCTCCTTTCAAAACCTATATACACATTATAGTTTGTGTCCCACATAAATTCAATGTTTTTTTGAGAGTCATTCCTTTAATTTTCGTTACGTCCTTCTTCGTTACATATCTCTGAAGTTTTCAAGATACTCTTCGATGATCTCGGTATTTACCAAGACGATCCGTCTGATGCGGTAAACTGCCTTTGCCTCCTTAGCCAGATCCATGAAGGAATGAATCCCCATGGAAAACATCGCTGCTCCTTCATCATACTTTACGAACTTCTTCTTTCCGTTCGTAAGAAGATTCTCCATATTATCCGTTTCTTTTCTCTTGTATCCCATAGTCATTCACTCCTTATAATGTTTCCCTGAAATAAGGGACTGTTCTGCTTTCCAATAACTTCTTGATATCACCGATCAGATTCTTCACTGTCTGATAAGCCAGGTCTCTGTCCTCCGCAATCTCCAGCATCTTGCGTTCCTTATTGATAAAGGTAAATACGATGTCATGTTCCTTCGTCGGAAGAGCCTTGAGAGCTGAGTCAAAGACTTCAAATTCCCGTCTCATCATATGGATCATGAGAATATCATGTTTGTGCTTTTCCGGAGTATCCGTTTCCTTCAGGATGTTCCCGGAGAAGTTACATTCCTCGATGGCATCCCGGATCATGATATGCTCGATGGCCTTTGCAGCTGTAGGATCGCTGCGATGACTTGTCTGAACTCTAACACCCAGATCGTCGTCATTCTTCTTCCGCCTGTTGTATTCCACTTCGAAAAGGATCCGATTAAAGAGCCCTGTTTCATAGCAGTCTACCAACTGGGGAAATACGCTGTAGTTCTTGTAAATCAGCAGGAAGCGTTCATGCGGATTTGAATTACCGTAGGCTTCCACCAGTTTTTCTTCTGTAATGCACATGTTCGCACCTCCATAACATTTCTTGGAGGTTAGGCTTGCCGGCTTGCGTCACCTCTTGCTTACATATGTCATTCTACGGAATACCACGTCAAAAGTAAGATAGCGAACATCATACAAAAGTATGGCGGGGCCATACATAAAAGATTCGCACGAAAAAAGGACCTCCAGCGAGATCCTTTTCATCTAATGTCCAAATCGGAAGAATATCTGCTTTTCAGTCGGAAGAATATTAGCCTACACCAAGGCTCGTATCTGTTTCAGCAGCAGCTCCTGTACCTTCGGATCTGTGATCTTCGAAAGCAGATCTGCCGCCTCATCCACAAACCTGTTATCGGATTCCGTAGCTTTTTTCCCCATTATCAGGTAGTTCGGATCTGTCTCAAGAACCTTTGCCAGCTCGGCTATCACACTACTCTTGATATCTATCCGGTCATTCTCATAATTCGATATGGTAGGCTTAGGGATAAAAGTAGCCTTCGCCAGTTCTTCCTGGGTCATCCCAAGTCTAATCCTCTGTGCTCTGATCCTCTGTCCTAATGTTTCTTCCTTAATAGATATGTTCATTTTCTCCTTCTTTCCGGGCGAACCGGAAAAAAAGAGATGTACTGTTGTGTCCGTTACAATAAACAAAACGCACGAAAAGACTCCGTTTTACCGGTTATCTTTTCATGCGTCCGCGGTGGGTCATGCCCCCATATCATGAAGCCCTCATTTAATTGTCGTTATGCGTGACATGCACGCCTGTCTTCATACTAAGTCTTGGTTCTTATAAGTAGCACTTTCCGAGAGCATCCGTTCTCTCGAGGATCTGCCCCTCTGTGAAATTCTTAAGGGTCACTACTCTGGTACACTTGTGAGTATGGCATTTTATCATGATGCCGTTCATGGCCGGAGCCTCTTTGTCTCCGGTAAGCGCATAGGAAATCCGCATGGACTTCTTGCACTTCTTACAGTAGAAATCAATCGCCTGCAATTGGCTCTTCACCTCCGATTCAATGTTTTGATCTGAAGTCTGAAAAGGAAAGGGAAAGTCACCTTTACAGATTACTGCCAAACGTTGATTAGTCGATTGGCAAAGCGAGCTGACTATAATACCCCGAGGTCTGGGCAGCTCACTGAAAACCTCTTTATTCAGTTTTTCTTCCTGCGCAGAAAGAAGATTGATCATATCCTCCTACGCGTGTAAACAATCATAGGCATGTTCATTTCCTCCATAAAATTCCCCAAAACATGCAGCCGTTTTCCGAGTACACCGAGGTTAGTGACGACTGCGTTACCCTCTTTACCGCTGATCCATTTCTTGGCCAGGAAAGTTTTCCCGCCTCACATGCTTAAATATAATTCAAACCAAGGTGAATTTCAACGGGATTATATATCACACTTTTCAAATATGGCTTGAATTCAGAACATACGTGTGGTATATTCTATTTACACTGATTGATCCCAAGATCCCTTCGGGGCAAAAGGAGAAAAGACATGAAATACAAGATAGGTGAAGTGATTGCGAATCACCGGAAGAATAAGAAGCTGTCCCAGATCGAGCTGGCGGAGAAGCTGGCTGAAAAGAATGTAAGCGTTACAAATGCAGCAATCAGTGCCTGGGAAAAGGGAAACAGCATGCCTACGGCAGAATCCCTGCTGGCAGTCTGCGAGATTCTGGAGATCAACGATATTTATACGGAATTCATCGGAGAAAATCCCTTGGATCCTTTCAGAAATCTCAATGATGAAGGAAGAAAGAAGGTTCTTGAATATATAAGCCTTCTGGAGAAATCCGGAGAATATGAAAGGAAAACCGCCGAGATCATCGACATCACACCACGGCTTATGAAGATAGCTTTGGTCCCTGCATCTGCAGGAGACGGCAACTTCCTGGATGATGAGAACTTTGAGACCGTTGAGATCAGAAAACCAGTTCCTAAGAAAGCTGATTTTGGAGTGTACCTTGATGGCAATAGCATGGAACCTCAATTCCATGACGAAGAACTTGTCTGGATCGAACAGACCGAATGCCTGAATCCCGGCGACATTGGGCTCTTCTTCCTGGATGGAATGACCTTCTTTAAAAAATATGTAGTGAATAAAACAGGAACGTTCCTTGTATCACTAAATCCCGAATATGCACCGAAACCGGTAAGCGAATACAGCACCTTCAAAATTTTTGGCAAGCTTGCCGTGGATTAAGTCCGTTTTTTGGGACAACCTCCGTATTATGATGGTACTTGTCAGAGAATCTAAAAGTATCAGAATAAGGAGGAAACCGTTTTGAAAGAACTGATTTATTCCAACAATGTTTATACTCTTCGCAAAGAGTATGGTATCAGCCAGGACAAGATGGCCGCAGACCTTGAGATCAGCAGAAGATCCATCAGCAAGATTGAAAATGGAGATCAAAACCTCTCTTTAGAGATGGCCTATCGGATCTCAGCATATTTTAACCGTCTGATACCGGACGTTTTCCCTCTTTATGAAGTAACCAATCTCACCATCCACCAAAAGTGTCAGAAGAATTGAATGGAGATGATTTCATGGATTACACAATCATCGCCGTAGATTTTGACGGAACCCTTTGCTACAGCAACTGGCCCGAACTCGGCGAACCAAATAGACCGTTAATTGAATACCTCCGCGCTCAGCAAAAGTCAGGCAATAAACTCATCCTCTGGACATGCAGAGCCGGTGAAGCCCTGGAGAAGGCAATCTCCTGGTGTAAGGACCATGACCTGACCTTTGATGCCGTCAATGACAATCTCCCGGAAATCATCGAGATGTACGGAAACAATTCCCGGAAGATCACATGCGACTGCTACATTGATGATAAAGCCGTTCTCCCGGCCATGGTAAATGTATAGAGCTCACCCGATGAAGGTGAGCTCTTTTATAATCCTCTGCATGCTGATTCCGTGTAATCTTCGTTATCAGTCTTAATTCCAAAAACAGAATCTTTTGAAACAATCATTCTTGAGGAACACGACGGACATTTCGCAGATAAGCATATCTCATAGGTCTTTTTATTTGTATATTCAATCCATTGGCAACCGTCTTGAACACTTTCTTCCCACATGAACTTATGATCACAATATGGACATATTACTTCGCGATACTTATATCCCATCATTGATTCAGAGCTCCTTCATCTTATCCAGCGATCAGATACAGATTATCTTTGTCAAAACAGATTCCTGTAGTATGATTATAGATCTTATCCATATCCTCTAATTTACGTAAGAATCCGCCTGTATTTGGATTGCTTACCTCCGCAAAGGATTTGATCACATCCTGGCTGATTCCCTGAGCGCCACTTTTAATCTTTTCACCTTTTTCTATCAGGAACTCATCTACCTGACCGTCCTTCACCTTAGGAATACTTCCGATCAGTTTTCCCATTGCATTGCTAGCAGCGCCTACGCCTTTCAGCAGATTTGTCTCTATCGAACCCTTTGATAGTTTTTCAAGATGTACGGAGCACTCTCCAAACAACGACCGGTATTCATCTGTATTCTTTCGTATCTCATCAATAGCCGCCTGAATGTTCTCTGCCTTAAAGTTTCCGCTAAGCATAATTTCAGCTAATGAAGCAAGCGAAAACGTATATAATGCAAGCCGGTAATACTTAAACTTCTTCAGCATTTCATTAAGCGTAGAATTCACCTTACCGCCCATCACAATCAGCTGCTTGGCTTTCAGCGCTTCCGCAACCTGTTTCTGAAACGCAATCATATTCTTACGGGCCGTTCGCTGGATATCGCATATCATCTTATGATTACTTGCAATATACCGTTCGTTATCCCAGTTATGTTTATATTTCGTAATGATCTCACTGAGCGTTATGACATCAGCCTCAATCTCCGCTTCCTTTTCAATCTGCAGGAATGAAATGATCTGTTTTTGCATCTCAGCTATATCACCAAGTTCCTTCTCAATAGAGAAAAGAGCTACAGCCATCATCATTGTTGCCGGATTCGCATTCATTACCATTTTACTTGTACCAGATATCGGATCCGCTGCTGTCAGCTGTGCAAATTTAGATCCACCCTCAGCGGTTTTAAATGCCCCCCAGAAGTTCCCATTCTTGGCAATCTTCAGCGTGTCCCCCACACTTGCGTTTGCTAGCTGATACAACCCTTGAGTGTTCATCGTCACCGTCTGGGTTACTGTATTAAATGCAGGTATCAGCGATGATACACCTGCTCCAAGAGTTGACAGCTCTGCAATAGGCACAGAAAGAGAATTAGCTTTTGATATCTCAGTGTTTCTGGCATCCAGAACCAAAGTCTCTGTTACAGAAGTGATATCAGTACTTTGGGCTGTAACCTCTTTATCTGATGTGTTGATGTTTATGATCTCTGCCATATTCGTCCCTTCTACCTTATAGATTTCGTATATCTACATCTCGGAAATCCGCTACATCCGACAAATCTTCCATTTCTGCCATTCTTTTCAACTAATTTGCTTCCACAAAGGGTTATAACTGGGTATTTTCCTTCCATAAGCTATTCTTCCTGAACTGGATACAGTTCTTTCATTCTTTCTAATGCACGCTCGGTATAAAATGTTTTTGTAGGCGATTTTGCACTCTGATTATCAAGCTTTCGTTCATACGCGCAATTAGGATCTTCTTCTATACTCTTTTTTATCCTGTAAAAATCCTTAGATTGCTTAAATCCTGCGATATGTTCGCGGCACCAATCACGCAAGTCATAAAATGAGTATTTATATATCTTTCTAAACTCATCATCCGTCATGTTATAGGCTTTAGCATTCGGATCATCTGTAAATCTTGCATTTGTAATCTTTCCAAACGTTGTGTCAGCCTCTTCAATGGACGTAATGGCTGCAAGTAAATCACTATTCGTGGCCTTTTTAACACTTTCAAGATATATATCAAATCCAAGCACGATGGAATCCTCAATACCAGCATCTTTGAGATCCTTAATAGATTTAACGATACTTTTTATGAACTCCATGCTTTCCGGGGAACTCGCATATTTAGCAAAATTGCCCGATAAAAAATCTTGTGGAAGGAACGGAAGTTTAAAGCCTAATGGCATAATAAACAGTCCGTCCTCTGCCATAATGTCTTTTCCAAAGTATGTCTTTATGAAATCCACATAATTCAACGCTGATCGAGCCACAAGCATAAAAATATATGGTTCCAACTCATCACAATAAAAGTGCGTTATTCCATTTCTATAGATTTCAATCTCCTCAAGATTTCTTTTTACTGCCTCAAAACTATTCGGCTTTTTTCCATTAATGTCCTCTGCAACAAACCCTATAGCTTTATCAAAACTTATAGTATGGTTGCCATTTTCATAAATGCTTCTATGCTTAATGTTCTTTCGGATATACGCTTTAAGAACCAGCTCCCATGCATTTTGAATAAGCAAAGTTACGGTTTCATACCGGTAGGCGATATTAGGTTTATTATGAATTTCAATAGCTGCAAAGTAAGCTGCAATAGAGTTTTTTACAAGATTGCTTTGCACCATCTTCCTTTTTGACATCATGCCTCCAACCAATCTATTTCTTTCAAATCGCTACTTAAACCGTATCTGTAAATTCAAGTCAACGCATGCCTTTCCATCCTCGTCACGATACAACTCTGCATATCCATAACGGCTTGTTGAAGCACGCTCAAATGAAGTGTTATTCAACAAGTAGGTTTCAAACGCATCTCTGTTGTACAAGTGGTATGCAACTATGTCTCCATTGGTTTTAACAATTATATAGCCACCATTAGCTTCATCTCTTCCGTCCCATACTTTTGAAGGAAGCATTCCCAGCGCTATAGCACACAAAAACTTCTTAAACTTGTACCTGTATATACCCTCTCGTCCGTACCCTAACGGATCTCTCCACTCCAGCTCTGTTATCAATTCCGAACATTGAAGGTTTCCAGTCTGAAAAGATATCATCAAGAGATTTCCTAAAATCTCATCCATAAGACTGTCAATGAGCATTACATTACCTTCAAACACACTATTTTTCATGGCCCGGTATTTCAATTTTCCAATTTTATCAATCTCACTCATTCGATCGATGATTTTTTTATCGGTCTCAATAGCGTTAATTCTGGCTATATCCTGATCGCTTATATCCCCCACTACGTCATAGACAAAATTAGTGGCATTTGAAGCATTTAATAAAGTTGGGGGCATCCCTAAATCCGACTTTATTGAATACCCTACAACAGATGAATATCCCGTTTTATTATCGTGGATTTCCATCTTAATATCTGTCTTATCTGTCGAAGGGGCTTTTATCTTACTTGTATGAAGCGTTTTCATTGCTTCTTTACTGTCTTCGATTTCAAACGCGCCTTTCTTACCGCCTTTTCTAATACCATCCAGTATCAAATCTGCATATCTGGCTAACACGGATCTTTCAATGGAGGTAATTTTATCTGAATTAATAAACAATTCAATGCTTTTATCATCTTTTGATTTATATTCATACCGAAGAGAATCCCCTTCATTTCTCAGGACTCTCATAATTGGGAAGTATACGTCTTCCAATTTTTCAGTATTCTCACCAGCTGAGTACAACCGCCCATATGCTAATAACCTTAACAACACATATAATTCGGACCATTCTCCCTTATTTGCTCGCATCCAATTCCTCCTTTATCTTTCTGGCTATTGCTTCTATCACATTCACAGTTACACTATTGCCAAACTGCTTGTACAAATGTGTATCAGCCAGTTCCAACTTATAGCTATCCGGAAATCCTTGCAAACGAGCCCATTCTCTCGGAGTCATCTTGCGAATATCTTCTTTATTTATTTCGCCCTTGATGTGAGTTACCGGCACCATACTATGTTCTCGATGATCCACAATAAGATTTCGTTCTCTTCCCATACCGCCACAGACTATCGCCCCAGCTATATCATCAAGATCTCTGACTTCATATCCGAATCCGTTACCCTTAGACTCATGACGGGCTCTATGTTTCCTCAATGTGTCCATATATACATCAGACAAATAGTACTTGGATGAAACAGGTGCATCATCCAAAATATCCCTGATTGTCTTAGTAGAATCGGTTCCTTCAGGGAATTCAAATGTCTCGGGTGCTATATCATTTCTAAAGCAAACGATATATATTCTCTCTCGGTTCTGAGGGACACCGAAATCCTTTGAATTGAGGACCTTGGAAAACACCTTATATCCCAAACTCTCAAACGTTTCCGTAATTACCTTAAATGTTCTGCCTTTATCATGAATAACAAGTCCCTTAACGTTTTCGCAGAAAATAACCTTCGGCTTATGGTATTCGCATATTCTGGCCACATCCAGAAACAAAGTTCCCCTGCATCTTCCGTGATAGTCATCATTGAATCCACCGTGCTTTCCTGCAAGTGAAAAGGCTTGGCAAGGGAAACCGGCTAAACAAATATCAAAAGAAGGAATATCCTCTTCTTTTATCTGTGTAATATCTCCGGCAATTTCGAATTTATCTTTATAATTCGCCTTATATGTCTTCTGAGCAAATTCGTCCCACTCGCTCACAAAAACCGTACTAATACCCTTCCCGAATGCATTGTCGAATCCCATCCGAATGCCTCCGATTCCGGCAAATAAATCAATAGCTTTATACATTTCTTTTCATCCTTTCAACTTTACAATCTGATTTTTTGATTTTCCGGAACCAATCAGGGTTATTTTTCCGGATTGTTCGAGCCTTATGTAAGCTTGCCTAATAGCCTCTGTACCATATCCTCTTTCCAAAAGGCACTGCCTTAGTTCTCCTCTGGTTGAACCTCCGTTATTTTGCCTCAGAAGTTCAAGAATGCAATCTCCGCAAAACATATCATTCAACCCTCTGTTTTATGAAATTATATAAGTGATTCAAGAAGACGCTGCTGTCTCTCCTGATACAAACCGGCATCGTAAAACATAGCTAAATAAGTTTTCGCTCTGGACATACCGACATAATTCAAAAACCGCTTACTGTCATCTGAAAAGCTGTCCACATCTATCATGATTACAGCCCTAGCCTCAAGTCCTTTAAATGCTTGAATTGTGTAATATCGTATATCCTTACAACTTCCGAAATCAGAGAGTACGTTAAACTTTACTCTACCAATGTCTACAGGGATATCTGTCTCAAACAGGCAACTTTCCGGATTATCAAGTCTGTAATATGACAAGATTACAATATCTTTTTTGCTTATCCCATTACTTCTAAGCCATCTAATCATTTCAAACAGCTGATTTCGTTCATCACTTTTACTTTTATATGTTTTATATGCTATTTCCTCACCCTCCGCACGAGGATTTGTTGCTTTATACACATGCGTAACCGCATAGTTTCCTTCTGCTATTTGCCGTGTATTTCTGCAGTTAATTGTCAAAGGAAAAACAAACGATGACTTTTTCAGGGTTTCCCATATTTCCTGAAACTCATCATTGTCAACAAATAAGTTTTGATGAGGATCATAATAGATTGTCCACCTACCATTATCCCATCCACCTTTTATTAGCTCATTTATGCACAAATAAGCATTCATATTCATCAAATCTTGACCTTCATCAATGATGATACGGTCATATTTAGCTACTTCACTCATCGAACTCGCAATGTTCTTTAGAAATTTGTTTGGCAACTCATTTTTAAAATAATCCGACTTTTCGTCACCAACATACTTTTCATTGCATAACTTCATTAGAATCTCGTGAAAGGTATAAACATCCGTGCTTTCTCCCTCCGAAGAAAAAACTTCTCTTATATATGACGCAATAGCGTGGTTAAAGCACAGATAAAGAACCTTCTCTCCTTTGATAGAAGCTTTTCTACATTGCTCTGTTGCCAAAATAGTTTTACCGGTTCCTGCCCCGCCTTCAATCATCATGCGGTCATTAATACTCATACTTTCAATTATTCTATATTGCTCTTCTGTTGTGGATAATAATTGCTCCTCGGATCTATCCAAAATAACAGACAGAGCGGGGACAAAATTGAAGTCTCCTCTAAGAAACGTAGCCAATCGCTCTTTAGCTTTAGAGTTTAGTCCTTCCTGTCCCGCGTAATGTTTTTCTACGCACCAGTACTTAAAGCTTCGTTCAAAAACTTTAGGCAAATCGCTTTCCTTCATTCCCGCACTGAAAGTGATTTCCGGAATAATCTCGGTATCATCATCCGCCTTAATAATACAGTCGGGAGTAATAACGCAACAAGCCATTTTACATTGTAGTATCGCATCATCAGCCTTAAAGTGTTTCTCCAAATACTGACGCAATGATTTCATATTTCCCTGCGCTTGAGTGTATGGTCCTTGCGGTTTCCAAGTAGTAACACCTTTCTTAGGGCCTCTTTGAGGTGTATATCCCCACTGCCCTTCACGTCTCTCCACAGTACCACCCTTTACCTCAATGCACAGCACGCCCTCATCACAAATTACAACAAAGTCTATTTCGCCGAAACTATTTCGAATATGTTCTTTCAGCGGTAATGAATATAAAGCGATTGCATTGCCCCACGTCATACCTTTTAAGTAGCCAAACACACTTGCTTCAGCTGGACTTTTTCGTGCTTCCTCATCGCCAATAACCGGCGGAATCATCTTAGACATTATCTATTCCTCCAAGCAACAGTTCTCCGAAATATCCTATATTTCTATCATCCGGTTTTCCTACAACGGCAGCCCTATCCAGCAAACAATTTCTGGCTTCGCAACTGGTTTCGGGTAATAATGTGCACGCATGGCACGCTGCATAATTCAAAGAATTAAAACCTTGTGACTTTGATTCTATGCATAACGGATCCGATGAGCACCAGGATGCCTCCTCAAGAAGGTTTCTCATGGTTTCTTCAAGCAAATCACTTTCTCCCTGCCTTACCAATCCGCCGAGGCTACCATCAGAATCGGAAGAAGATGTATAAATCAAAATACCTGCCATCTCAGTATTACCGTTTTCCGGATAAGTACTATAAATCCTTTCTTTAAGTGCTGCCTCCTGATATCCGCAATCTATCGTTAACTGTCTGATCAGAAGATGAGACAATGTATGTAGCAACACATATCGCGGTGAAAACATACCCTTTCCAATATTGAGACTACCAAGTCTCTTTTTCATTTCTTCGTATCTTCCGGCGTTCTCTCTTTCCCACGTTTCCAACTTGTCTTTATTTAGAACAACAAAAATTCCTTCACCGCGCATTTCAATCGCAGGTAACCACTTTAGGGGCTTATCCCAAGGTGGCATAATCTCTCTGCTTGGATCAACTCCTTTAAAAGCATCCTCGTTCTCATTCGGAAGAGACGGTGTTAGTCTTCTAAATCCACGAAATGCCATCACCTCTCGCAGTCTCTTTACAAGAACCACTTCATCAAAATAGTCCTGTAGAAAAGGAGAAATGTCTGTTATTTCTGCTCGAAATTGCTCTGTTTCCTCTGACTCATCATCTCCATAACCGGCACACAATGCCCTATACTCATCTTCGAACATCTTCTGCTCTGTAAAATCTGAGTCGTCGTCCTGCTCAAGACCTCTACGCTTTTTTATTGCGCCCATATAATCAGAGGCAGTATACTTTCCTGCACTTATGGTGTCTTTAAAGAAAATATTAATTAATTGCATGAGGAAATTATCATCCATGCCTCCTTCAAATCCAGTCTGAATTTCGCTCCATTTGCTCTCTATCTCCTCTTGGATTTTATGGCTCCACGGCGGAATAGTTAAGGCGCTTTGAGTGATGCTGTAATAGGCGTTCGAAGCACCTCTTTGCAATGCTCTCATCGGTGCTGAGCATTGTATCGGATCGTTACTTTCTTCTTTCATGCTTATCCACGGTCTTTTTCCTCTGCACCTATAGCCGTTCAGCGCTTTCGGACTCATACAGCCTTCCATAGAACGTTCTTTGCCACATTCCTTGCACTTAATTACAATGCTGGCCAATCCACCTGTGTTGTCTTTAAATTCAATTGATAATTTGTGATGATTTGTCGGATCTGTACAACTCATCACATTTCCGTAGTGAACCCACCACTCAAACGGAAAATCCTCTAAGTGTCCGTTTATACATGCAGCAATAAATCTGGAAGGAACGATTTCCCTATTGCATATTGCACACTTTTTATTTTTGGGATCTCCAAAGCTTTTATAATTATCCAACTTTCCACACTTAGGGCAAAAATGCATTTGTGGAAAACGAAATGCAGGCATATCAGAGTTTCCCAAAGGACTTTGGCTTTCGGTAAACTTTGGTTCCATGAAATAGTTCATACCCAACAACCTTTGGAGACTTGGTTCATATAGTTTTTTCCCCGACCAGTAGTTTGATGCAGCCATAATAACTGTGTATTCAGGCATTTCAGCTATCGCGCCTGTAGCAAAAGTTGAAATCAACTGTGTCTTTCTTATCGTACCAATCGGGATTTTTTTTGCTTTTTCATCTCCACTTTTTCCAAAATTCATATAAAAATCCCTCCTACAAAATATATATGCCTGAACTAGCTTCAACCGAACGCATACTATTCATTATCCTAAATCGACTGTCCTCGTCAGTATCTGGATGGAATAAAGATGGTTTATTGCTCTTCCTGTACCACAGTTCAGGCATTGCACTGGCCTGAGCCTCCCATTGATCCTCGATGTCCATCATCTCACTTAACAGTTTTTCTTTTTCTCTCTCATCAACAATCTCAACATATCGATAAATAATCTGCTCAGCCTTTTTTACACCGTCTAGGTCACGTTTGAAATTTCCGGCAGCGTTATCAGCCAATAACTCAGGGCAGAAATAACGACACAATGTAATAAATAGTGCCTGCAGACCTCTGTCTCTTGCGCGGTCAGAAAAAGGTGTAAGGCTTGTAGCCTCAACATATCTGTATAAGCCAAAATGATACCTTGAAAACTGTTCATAATGCGATCTGTCTCGTGATCTTACAGCATTGTAAACGGTAAACACTAATCCTGGATTATTTCTTCCTACGCGGCTAGTCGCCTGGATGTACTCCGCATTTGTCTTTGGTTGCCCTGCTACTGCCATTGTTCCAAGTCGCCCAACATCCACACCTACAGATATCATGTTTGACGCCAAGACAAAGTCATAAACCTCATTTTCTTTCTCTCTTGAAAACGGAATTTTCAGCTTTTCCTGAATAACCTCAGATATTTCTTCATTAGGCATTCGACTAGTTAGTTCGACAATCTTTTCATATCTATCACTTCCGGAAAAATTACTATATTTTTCTTTGAACTTATTAGCTTTAAGATACTTGTATCTGCTTTGAATATCATCGACAATCTGTGTTTGCGTAGCGCCAAGTTCTCGTATACTGTTGAAATAACCGGTTAATGTCCATGAATTATCAACCACTTCGTTTTCATAGCCAAGGTCAATCAAATATCTTGACGCAAACAGCCAAGCAGCATAAACACGAATCAATGTCGTAGTAAATGTCGTTCCTGTTCCCATAATTCCGGCATATAATCTTGCCGGACGCTCCTCCTCATTAGACCGGACAGCAAAAAATGAATTATCGTATGTTATTCCCTGAGGCGGAAACTGATTATATTCTCTTCCATACAGAGCTTGAATCTGCTTAGAAGCATTCCTAATAGTTGCAGTAGATGCAACAACTTTCACGGGCTTTCCAAGATTCTCACAAATTGATGTAATTGCAGCTTCATATATGCCAGTCATCGTTCCTAACGGTCCGGATATCAAATGCAGCTCATCCTGTATGATTAGTTCAGGTGGCGCAGAATTACCATCCGCAGAAAAGATTGCCGACGTACGTTCTTGAATAGTAATCTGTGCAAATTTATCCACCGTAGCAACTAAAAATGCAGGTCTATATGTATATATTTCTTCATCTATTATCCGTAGCGGCAGAGGAATTCCATTGTAATCACACTCTGGATTATCACATTTGATTTCCATTCTGCCGATACTCTTATTCACCTTATACTGCTTTGGATATATTTTTTTCCCACACCAAGGGCAAATCTTTATCTGACATGGATCGGCATCCTCTTTTCCTCTTTCCCCTGTAACCATTATTTTTCGCAATGCGCTATCTGCATCATCAATGCTACCAGGAGTAAAACTATTACCTACCCATAGACCAATAGATATCTCATCTCCGGGTATGTCGTATTTTTTCCTAAGTAATTCACAAGCACAAATTAATATAGAAGCTCTTTCAAACTGCTGAATAGTGAGCAATCTAAGAGTGTATCGCATAATTACGGATACACCGTTGCAATGCTCAGGATCAGATAGCCTTCTATAAAATATTTCAAAAGCAGAAATACCCAAATACGCTTCCGTCTTACCACCACCAGTCGGGAACCAAAGCAAATCAACAATCGTTCTGTCATCTCCTTCAGGTTCCACAAATGATGGAATTTCCATGATCACGAAAGCAAGCTGAAACGGATACCAATTAATCTTTCCGTCATCTATCTCTGCATCTGTTCCATTCATCGCATTCTGTTTTTCTATGCTTTTATATCTTTGCAGATACATAGCCTCATTAGCATATCTAAACGCTTTCCATGCAACAGAGTCTTCTTTCTCCAGAAGACTGATTGCATATCTGATTCTCCCTTCTATATGCCTGCATTTGTCTAAATTCGTTTTGGCCACTTCTTTATAGGCCTTGTATGATTCTTCTTCACTTTCTTCGTCGCGCAGATTAATCCAAGCCAAATACTCATCCGCAAATTTGTAGAGATTTTCCACAACTTCTTTATGCGCTGCGGTATATAGGTATTTCATATTAAATACAGGATTACCTTTTATTTCAAGCGGCTTCATTTGATACAAGTTATATTCAGGCATAAATGAAGTCTTGATATACTTGGGGCTCGTCCCATCATGATCCCAAATAACCGAGCAGCCATGACCCTGTGCATAGCATCTTTCCTTCGAATACAACATATCCAATTCCAGAAGCTCGGCATTGTTTTTGATTCCGATTTGTCTTCCTACTTCGGTAAATGTGTCCTTGCCTGCTGCATCAGCTATAATTTCTATTTCCGGTTGCATAATTGTACTTCCGGCTATTTTCTCCTTCTCACTCTCGTTCTCCGTCCTTTCGTTAGTTAGCGTAGTTGTGACAATATGATTTCCATTCTCAGGGACCAAATGTACAAAAGTTCTAAGATGAATTCCCTCTATGATCTCTTCATTAGAACTTTCCGTTGCAGAAAGTTTAATATCAAAATCGTGCTTTTCCCTTTTCCAAAACAGCAGTCTTGATTTCTCTTTTTCATCCATTTCGTCTATTTCATTCTGATATCTGGATATATCAAGCTGTTTTTCCTTGGCATCTTCATAACCAAATGGTTTATATACTGCAAAAGAAATTCTCACATTTACATAATCGATGCCCGGTAAAACAGTAAATGTAACTCCCATTGAACGCGGATCGCGCACATTAGTGGCAGAAAGAGCATTATCCATATCCAGTGCTTCTAAATCTGCACTTGTACCGATATCGTCATGCTCAATATTCTCCTTGGTATTAGGGTATAATTTCCCCATAATGTAATAGGAAGTAGGCAACTCGTTAATCACCTCATCCTCGGTGACAGGTCCCACTAAATCCTCTCTCACTATCTCAACAACTTTGCTTCTTGCTTTGTAATACTCTGTGTACCTACCCATATATGGCCTCCGTTAGTATGATGCCTTAGCATATCCTTCGATTTGTAAGGTATTCCAGGTCGCTAAGCCTCCGAAATCTTCTATGCCCTGTTCATTTCCCCTCATCAGGGCTATCTCTGACGCGATATCTGTTATATATATCCCATGAAACTCAGCCGGATATAAATAATCATAAAGTTCAACTCTGTTTGACAATCCCTTAATTTGTCTAATTGCTTGACTCAAATCCCAAGAAAAATCTCTGCTCGTCTGGCCTACTATTGTATTGTCCTCCTCAAGAACAACATCATAAATAACACAGCCATCTACTATTTGCTCCTGTCTGGATAGATATACCTCTTTTCCTACCAGTTCATCAGCATTCTCACGTATCCATTCTTGCAATGCATCTGCAGAAGCAAAATAGTCAACATTCAGGTCATCTTTTAGTCCAACTTCAAAGTTCTTTAAATACTTGTTATTATTCTTAAATACCGTCCCGACGCTAAAGCATCTACGATCTTCCAAAGTTCTAAAAAACAGTTTCTTCATAGAAGATCTAAACACGCTGCTTCGTGCTCTGCTAAGCGCTACATACTTAACACGATGTTCTTCCAGGTCTTTCGTCTCATCCTGTAACAATTCATCCAGAATTATCACAGAATCGTACTCTCTACCTTTACTCCTATGAATAGTTGAAACCGTAAGCCTACTTTGTTTTGCATTAACATATAAATAGCGACAAGTTCCTGCTTCTTTTATTTTTGTAAGAATAGCCTTTGTATCTATTCTTCTATCCGGTGAACCATCACTTACAAAATCCCAAATCTCATCTATTCCCTCAGCGTTTACTTCCTCTAACGCATCCGCAAACTCTGTATAACTATATGTTTTCTTCCCAAGATTATTTAAGACCAAAGCTATCCACGAACAAAGAGACAAATCATTTAATCGTCTCTGCATACAATGCTCAACACCATGTTCCCTTAATGCGCCTGAAAGGCTTAGCGCTTGAGCATTATTTCTAGTCAAAATCGCTATACTTCCTTCATCAAAATAAAAATCCAATGCTGCTTTGTTTATCTGCTCCAAATTCTTTATTTTGCAAGCAGGAATTAAGTCTGTTAATGACTCAAGATAATCCTGACAGCCTTCTATGTCCTCATCCAATATATGCTTTCTGTATCCATCCGAATATGCCATTAATTCAGACGTCTGACGATGGTTTTCAGAAAAAGAGTAAAAACTAAAAGTTCCGAACTTCTTTACTTCTCTGTAAAACTCAAGTGATTTCGTTCCGTCACCCAACTGGTAATCATAAATTGCCTGACATGCATCCCCCAGCAATGTAACACCACATTCATCAGGGAGGCTTTTTATAAGTGTTAACACCATCTCGGCTCTTGTTAACACAAGATCCTGAACTTCATCCACTACCAAATGCTTACATTCGGAAATCAAATCCGGTTCTGCTTTTACTACTTCTATGAATTTCTGTATTCTTTCATCATAATTCAACGACTCCAACTGGTAGTTTTCAGGGATTAAATCATAATCACTCTCTCTGACCCAATAAAGCAACTGCGTCGCAAACGAGTCAAAGGTTCTAACATCTATCCTCTTAATATCAAGATTATCATTATCTCTTTCTATTTCCTGATCAATTCTATTTCTAATTACTTCAACTGCAGCACGAGAAAAGCAAAGGACCTGAATCGTTTCTGCTTCAATCTCCAGATTCTTTACCATATATACGATTTTTTCAATTAGCGTCCAGGTCTTTCCTGTACCAGGTCCGGCGTTAACCAGAATACGCTCTGATGCATCGGCCTCAATCACTGTATTTTGTGATACGTCTTTTACTCCGTCAAACAGACCCTCTTCCGGAATACTTACCTCCTTTTTGATTGTCTGGTTATGAACAACAATTACACGACCGGTCTTGGGAACATCTGTCGTTTTTGGTACATCCACCTCTTTAACACTCCCTATTGCATGTTCAGAGGTACTTTCCTTTTTCAGGCTTTCCACAGAATACAGATAAAACAAAATATCATTGTAATCCTTGGAATTTCTGGTTGGCTCATAGTCTGTTATTTCTATTCCCGGGTTAGCCGAAAATCTGTTATTAAAGCAGTAAATGCCTTCGTCGTCTACATTAACTATTCTTAAATATTTTTTGCTGATATATATGATTTTTACAGGATTCACCTTATACTTTTTGTCCGTGTACTTAAATGAATAGTATTTTTTTCCGTCATACCTATTCCAGTACATACACCCTGTATAAACATCAAATATGTCCTCCTCTGTTTCAACATATGTTGTTTCCACGAACTTAATCTGATCAATATAGACATCCTTAATGTTTACTTCGCTTGTTCTATCATCAATCTCACCGGCTATTCGGCTTATTCTTATTACTTTGTCCTTAAAGCGCGCCTTCCTTTCATCTCCCAAGAAGAGAACTCCTCTGCAAATGATAGACTCATCCTCTAGAATTGCCCATTCATAATCTCCGTCTTCAAATTCATCATCTGCAAACACATTAATGGAACGTTCACCCAAAACAAGTGGAAATTCATAATATTTGTTTTCGTTCTCCAGGCTAATAGAAAGTTTTGCGGCAGAATCGCCAACATATGTTAATCCGCCATCCCACCAAAATACATTCTCATTTACTCCCATAACCGGAGCATCAACAAACATGTTTGCATATACGATTTGGAAAATAGTTCTATGGACGGAATCAATCTCAATATTTAAGTCAACTATTGTTTCTTCATAAGGATTAAATAATTCCTTGACATCGTTCAATAACAAATCTCTATCGAACGATTCCAAATAATAATCTCCTATAGATACGCCTATTCTTTTTCCTGTATTATTTTCTATATGCAGGATTGTATTCGCATCCAACTCTTCATAACGTATATACCTGTCGAAATAAACCTGATCAAGGTTCTGTATACAGCAATTAATAAAGGGAATGTCGAAAATTAAAATGCCTCCTGCCAATTCCCTCTTATGAGCATCATTCCCATTTAACCTCTCAGATACTTCGCCCTCTGCAAGCGATATCCTTATTTCGCCTTGTTCCAATTCTTGGGTAGTCACAAAACAATCTTGGTTAAAAGCGTAATTAAATCCATCAACAAACAAATATGCGTTATCAAAAATACTCTTCCCCGAGGAAAGATCTTTTACCACAAACCGAACCGTTTCTTCGGAAGTAACATTGGAACAAAACTCATATCTTTTAGCCTCTTTATTCCAGTAGTCCGTGCCAACCACTGCCTTACCGTTTATTGCAACACTGTATTTCTTAATGTCAGTTTCATCTTCCAAATATAGACATAATTCGGGCTGTTCCGAAGCCACAAGCATCTCCTCGCCGTCTATCTCAAAAGTTACTCCATCGACGCACTGTGGCTCAGACACACTGATCCCCTTAACAGCAGATGCATCCATAACCAAGGTCTTGCCACAGTACTTAAGTTTATATCCTTCGTCAAAATATACATCTAACAAATTTGAAGATTCTGTCTCATTAAACTCAATATTACTTCCTGATATTTCGCTTTTATTAATTGCAAATAGTTGATAATCCGAATAATTAATCCTGTTTATGTTTACTTCATTCCCGTAAAGAAACAGAATTACAGATCGCCACATTTTTTTTGCAGAGTCATAAATCAAGTCGTTCCCACGCATGATTGAAACACGCAATTTAACATCTTCTGATGTCACTTTTTCTAACGGAAGCTTATAACTAATCCCACAAATGGTCTCTCCCAGCTCATTACCGACAATCTCTAACGATATTTCATCAACAAGCGAATCTCCTAAATAAAGTAGCGCTCTTGCTTCTCCTGTCTCCTCGCCTAACAGTCTGATAGCCGGTATATTGATATAGACCTCATCATCAATTAGGGTATACTTAACAGCCACTTCCGAATAACTTAAAGCGACTTCCGTATTTCTACGTCGATTCTCTCTGGAAGATGGTGTTTCCGAAACCGAATTCACATTGCTAAGCATACTCTTATACCATTGATCTAAAATGGCATAGACATACCTTTTGCTAGGCTCAGCTTTATTTTGTAATAGTTCGTCAAGCCTTCTGACTATATCTTCAAACAGCTTTACGCAATATCCCGGTCTCTCCTGAACAAGTCTCCTTATTCCAACTTTTAAGCTATAGCTTCTTGAAGCAATCAAGAAGTTATCCTCATCCGCAGACTCATTGTTGAAATGACGCTGAAGCGCATATACGAAACGTACAAAAAGAGGATCATTCGGAACATATTTCCAATCCAAGTTCTCTTTGTAAAAGGAAAACAGCAAATCAATAAGTGGAATCCAACTTCCTTTCGGTCCCATTGAGTGAGACATTACTGTCTCATAAAATTGTCTGTCATCATTTCTGCGTATAAAAAACTTGTGATTAGCATTTAATGCAATTTCCAGCGATTCAGTAATAATATTCCATACTCGCCAATAGTCGTCTTTATATCCGAATTGCATCGCTACAAAGCGAGTAAATTTTCCTTCCTCATTGCTATTCCACTCCTTAGCGTAATTAACAACGGCTAAGGCCGTCTGCTCATGTACATTAACGTTAAACGAATTCTTCGTCACCCTGGCATTATCAGAATCCATTCGCATATCAATATATTTTTTTACATTAGCGTAAAGAGTATCTAAGTTCTTTTCTCCAATAACATAATCCCCTATCAGAGGACATTTTTTGAAAATACGCTTTGTAAAGCCATCTGTATCCCTGATGGCAGAGACACCCATGTCTTCTTCAATATCTATTTTTTCAATAAAGAATTTGCTTGCTTCCGACATTTTTGACCACCCTCTACCATCTATGTACTCTTCTATCTTTGCAAAAGAACCGATTCTATCTGATCAGCACACTTAACCAAATCTTTTTTTATTTCCTTACCCCAAAACCGTAAAACCACCCATCCCTGCTGTTCCAAGGTTTCCGTGACTTCCTTATCTCTCTGGATATTCCTTTCAATCTTATTAATCCAAAAAACTCTATTAGACTTGATATCATTTTTTCTGTTTTCCCAGTCATATCCATGGAAAAATTCGCTGTCACAAAAAACTGCCACCTTCTTTCCTTTGAAGACTATGTCTGGTTTTCCCATTATCCCGGTAACATTTTTTTGATAACGCAATCCACGATTCCATAACTCTTTCCTGAGCATTAATTCAATCTGCGAGTTTTTACTTTTAACTCGTCTCATGTTATAACTGATTTGCTCTTCTGTCTTTTTCATTGCTCTCACCGCAAAACCATATTGGCCTTTTTTAGATATATTTTCAGAGCATACTCTTCAAGTCGGCGTAAATCCGAATAACTATCTGGTTTTTCTATTTCCATCATATCTACAATAAAATGTACATATCGATCAGAATAGAAGCACCAGTCATCAACCTTTTCAATTTCACTTTCATTTCCAATATCTATTGGACATAAAACATGAATACCTTCTGGAATATTTCCTCGTTTCCCATAAAACCTTTGAGCAGTATTAGTGAGTCCTCTATCAAAGTTTTGATATGACCACATCCTATAATTAACACCATGAATCCGAATCAGTATATCTGTATGCTCCCCGACATCTTGTTCTGGGCCATTAACTACAGTTGCATCCGGAATAAGACTTGATACCTTATACGTCAAATCCATTTCTCTCAAAAATGAAGGAAATGCACGTAATCCCCTGCCTACAGTTCCTACGATTTCTGATTTACTCTCGACACCTTTCTTAACACATTCATTTACTATAGACGCGATATAATACGCAGGAGTAATGTAATTACTTGCCAAGTTCCAAAAAATATTGGTGAATATTACTCTCGTCTTATCTTCTTTTATATACGGAATGTTTTGAACGGAGCTGCCATCCATAAACTTATCCGCTAATTTCTGCTCCTGAATTACCTCTACACATAAATCAAATATGTCTCGATCATTTTTAATGGAGTAGCAATAATCCAGCCCTTTTCTATATGTCATCTGTTTCCAGGTGCTCATAAACTTTCTAATATCTTGTATGCTTGCCATGGGCATCGACTCCTATCAATAGGTTAAGTAAAGCTATTGGTTCTTATCGTCTTTCTCAAAGCTCATGATGTCGCCGATATTACAATCCATGTATTCGCAAATCTTTTGAAGGACATCAAGAGAAACATTTTCACCTTTGCCCATTTTGGCCATAGTTGCAGAACTAATATTTAGTTCCGCTGCAAGATCCTTCTTGTACATGTTTTTATCGATTAGCATTTTCCATAAGCCGTTATAAGATATCGCCATATTTTTCCTTTCACTAAGTTGCGCACAAACGCGCAAAACAAAAAATACGTACCCAGTGAAAAGTATACCATGAGCGATGCCAAAAGTCACGATATATCTTTAGAAAGTAAAAGATGGAGTTTTCAAAAGCTAATTTCGTATTTTCGATTTAAAATTTGTGTGACAATTCATTTCTTCATCACGCATTATGTCTATTTTCATCAATCTCCTACAACCTCCCACCTTCCATTATTCACATTAGCTGTCCAAAAAAACGGTCTTCAACAAGGTTTTTCACAAATTCGCAAGCAATGTCTGTGTCCAGACAACTCGCTCCGCTCGGCTTGTTGGGAGTTGCTCCCAATCCCTTCAAACATCAGATTTGCATCTGCTGATCTACGCCCCGCTTCGCGGTGCTGAGTGCATCTCGCCGGAGCGAGAAATAAAAAAAGAGGGGCATCCCACCAGATAGATTTCTGATGAAATGCCCCATGTACTACAGTGCCTCTTCTTTTGTTTTTGCTTTTTCCTTCTCGCGGGATTCCTCCTCTTTTTCAAGATTCAGGAACCGCTCGATGTCATATTTTGCCGTGGCAAAGTCCGTCATCTCCTGCTTCGCCTTTCGGTATTCCCGGTATGCCTCCTTCTTCTTGGACAACAGTTCTGCAAACTCTTCGTTCAGCTGCTTCACCGTCGGAAGCTTCTCCACGCCCAGATCCGAAAAGGCCTGCTTCGCCGCTTTATGAAGAGTAATCTCTTCTCGGTGAGCTTCAAAGAAGGCTTTGCTGTAGCCTGACTTTCTGTAGGCAACATAAACGTCCTTGGTTTTCACATAATTCAAAATATGCGTCCTAAGAACCGATATCTCAGCCATTCTTTTCTCAGCCGACTTGATTGTGGCCGACAGCTCATTGAAATGATCCGCAGCTTCCTTGGCTCTCTGATTTAAGGTTTCAAGATCTCGAATGTCATGCTCTTCCAAGAATAAAAGAGCCTTGGCCACCTGCTTCACATTGAAGACTTTCGCCCATCTTTCATATCCGGCTCCCTTGCCCTGGGCAAGTTTTGCTTGGATATCGATGAGCATATCCATGCTCTTTTCGGGCTTCACATTCTTCTTCCGGAACTCAGGATCCCGCTCCATCTCACCGGAGATGATCTTCTCAAGGTCGTCTGGTCTATAACCTTCTCCAAGAGACTTGAAACGAATAAACCGCTTCTGTTCCTTTCCCTTGATTGCCGGATTCTGACCTTGCTTGATCTGATACTCTTCTTCCTCCAGGAATCGAAGTAGCTCTTCAAAATCTTTCGGATTCCTTGCAAGGCCTCGGTCGATTGCTTCACGGATCGCGTCGCGGTAAGCAGATCGTCTTGGATAATCCGTGCGCTTTTCTCTATCACGATAGGCCCGCGGTTTGATAACTGATAGGCCATGTTCCAAGCATAATCTGTCACTGATCCTTTGGATAACAAACGATGAAAGAAAGAAGTTTTTGAACTTCCTGTCACAGGCAAGATTTGTAGAATTAAAGATGATGTGGTTATGGATATGTGCCTTGTCCGTATGAGTTGCGACGATAAAAGCATACTCACCTTTGGTGAATTTCATTGCAAGCTCATAGCCGATGGCATTGGCTTCTTCCGGAGTTATCTCCCCCGGTTTGAACGACTGCCTGATCTGATATGCGATCACATCGTGTGTCGGTACCCGGTGATCCTTCACGTACTCATTCCGGGCGGAATAGAATTCCTGGTCGACAATTTGGGGATTGCATTCATAGGCAGTTACATATTCACCCTCTTCAGTTTTTTCTCCGTTCTTCGCATAATCGACTCTGTCTTTTAAGCACTGCGAGACGGTTTTTCCTTTGTTCTCATGCAAAGGGATCAGTCTTGTAGCTGCCATGAGTTCCTCCTTAAATGCTTGATAAACGATCCAATATCTCACCCATCAGTCGTAAAATTTCCTGATGGCTTTTCTGCAGATCTTTGATATCTGCTTCGTAAATGCTGCCGGTTTCATTTGCTCTTTTCGCGTACTGATTCAGATTGTTGGAATTGATATGAAGGAGGCGCAAAACCTCCTTCACATCCGTCAGATCCAGCTTGATCAGGTATCCGTTCAGAGCCATTTTTCTGATAAATGCGCTCATGTTCTTCATACCGGCCTCAGCCATTCTTTCATGGATCTGTTTCCATTCATCCTTCGTAACGCGGACATAGATCATTCCGTCCTGACGTGCCATCAGAACCTCTCACGGTCTCCGCACAGAACGCATCCGGGCACAGGCTTTGCGCCTTCAGGTACAGGAACCGGCTCCTGCAACCTCTTCAAAACAGACTTACGTTTCTGCTCTTCTTCGATCACTTCGGCAGCGCTTACCTGGCAAACGGGCTTGGGTTCAGGCAGGTTGTTGATCACTCCATCAAAGGAATTATCATTCTGTTCCACCATGTCCTCGATGCCCCTCATGGGATTCCGGCTCATGGAAGGACCGGCACCGGGAGTCTCGTCAAAGGAACCGGCAACCTCTTCGATCTCAGTCTCAACTGCTCCGCCGACCTCATCCCATTTCTGGATCTTCGTCTTCTTCTTTTTCTCCATATCACTTTGCTCCTTTCGAAAAATCTAACGTAAATTGCGGTGTTCCATTATCTGATACGGACAGAACAACCGTGGTGTCATATGTCTTTCCCGTTTTCACGGATCTGCACTTTTTAAGCTTCGCCCTGCCTCTGGACAAGAGCTGTTCCGCCACCTGTTTGGTCAGCTTCTTTGAGAGAGAATCAAAGAATCGGTTATCCTTCCAGAGAGCGAACTTACAGTCTTTGTTCTCGCAAAAGAAACCTTTCGATTTCTCGATGACATCGGATCCGCAGTGAGGACATTTCCCAAGAGGCGCGTATGCCGGTTTCATCAAAACCTCAGCGTCCGGCACGATCTCGTAGGTATCAACCAGGTCTCTTACCATGTCTTCAATCTCATCCATGAACTGATCTGCGCTGTAGGATTCCTTTTCAACCTCCAGGAGCTTTTGCTCCCATTCGGCAGTCATAGATGCAGACTGGATTGCTTCCGGAATGACTGTGATCAGCATCTCACCCTTATGAGTCGGAACAAGATACTTGGTCTTCTTATCACCTTTTCTCTCGATAAAGCCGATGCGCACAAGCTTCTCTATGATGCCTGCACGGGTCGCCGGAGTACCGAGTCCTTTTCGTTCTGCTTCATCAGGAGTCTCATCACTTCCTGCCTTTTCCATTGCGGAGAGCAGCATATCCTCCGTATAGGATTTCGGCGGTGTGGTCTTTCCGGCCTTAACCCCTGACTGAATGATCTTTATCTCATCACCTTCGTGAAGAGAAGAAATGTCGCCCAATGGAGTATCATCCGGATTATCCTTTTTCTTCTCACTGATCTTCGCTACTCCTTTCCATCCGGCATCTATCACAGCCTTTCCTTTTGCCCCAAAGCGCTCGTTTTCGCGCTCCCCCTCTAACACTGCCTCAGCATAAATGCAGGGGCTGGAAACGGCTTCTAAGAGCCTTGTAGCGATAAGTCTGAGCACCTCTCTTTCGCCGGTCGGAAGTTCTGAGAGATCTGCCTTATCGACGGATGCCGTTGGGATGATTGCATGGTGATCTGTGACCTTCTTGCTGTTGATAACGCAGTGATGATCCTGAACTTCTGTAGGTTTCAGACCGCTGACTTTTTCTGCTTTAGCGATCAGGTTCGGGAGTGTGGATTCCATATCATCAGTCAGGTACCGGCTGTCGGTTCGAGGGTAAGATACCAGCTTCTTCTCATATAGCGACTGGGTATAATCCAGCGTTTGCTGTGCCGTAAACCCTAGTCTCTTATTTGCTTCACGCTGCAGCGTTGTCAGATCAAAAAGTGCCGGAGCCTTCTCCTGCTTTTCCTTTTTCTCCGCCTTTGTGATCGTAATCTTGCCTGCCAACATGCACTTCGTAAGAAGAGTCTTGGCTTCGTCTCTGTCAGAAAAACGCTTACTTCCCAGGTCTCCGATCGAGGTTTTCAGGATCACGGTATAAAAATCTTCCGGTCTGAAAGCTCTGATCTCAGCCTCTCTTGCAACAGTCAGCGCAAGTGTCGGAGTCATCACACGGCCTACATTTAAGGTCTGGCCATATAGTGAAGAAAAGAGCCTGGTGGCATTGATACCAACGATCCAGTCGGCACGTTCTCTGCAGAGTGCCGCTTCATAAAGTCTGTCGTATTCCTGTCCATCTTTGAGGCCTGCAAAGCCGTCACGGATCGCTTCATCTTCCATCGAAGATATCCAGAGCCTCTTCATGGGCTTATTGCATTTCGCCTCGTCATAGACCAAACGGAAGATGAGTTCTCCTTCACGTCCGGCATCACAGGCGTTGGTCACACAGTCCACATCATCCCGGTGTAGCAGATCCTTCAAAACCTTAAACTGCTTTCTCGTAGCGGCAGTTACCTGATACCGAAACACATCAGGGATGATAGGAAGGTCTTCTTTCTTCCAGGTTTCATATTTACTGTCATAGGTTTCGGGTTCGGCAAGCTCAACCAGATGCCCGACACACCAACTAACAAGATAGCCACCTCCGGAGAGGTAGCCATCCTGCTTGTCAGTACAGCCAAGGACTTTAGCGATTGACTGAGCCACCGAAGGCTTCTCAGCAATCACAAGGTTATTCGCCATAAGTGCCCTCCTCAAGCTCTCTTAAAATCCTTTCTGCGTATTCGCAGCATTTCTCATCAGACCCACAATCTTCATCGTCCAGATCCTCGTCCCAGAAGTCGTCATCCTCATCGTCGTACAGGTCAAGCTCACGGAAAGCATCTCTTTTCCTTTTGTGACAGATGATCGCAGTGACGATTCCTCCAACAACAGCAACTCCGGCTACAATTCCAATGATCAATTTCTTACGCATATTCATTTCTCCTCCTTAAATAGCTTCCTGAAGGTCCTTCTTCGGATCCTTCTTGGGTGATTTTGTTTTCTGTGACTTTGCTTTTTCAGCCTTCAGTTTTTCTTTAACCGAAGTCTTCTTAGCACTTTTCTCTTTCTGAGCTTTCTCAGGCTTTTCAACCTCCGGCTGTTCCATAGTGATCTCGATTTTTTTGTCAGTCTGATAGGAACCGAAATCTACCCGAGGTTCGATCTTGATGAAGCCTACCGGCTGGTCGGCCTCCGGATTACCGAAAGGGAGCTCGTCACCGTGAGCCGCGATGAACTCTTCTACTTCCTTAACGCTGTCGCGTGCCTGCAGCTTCTCATCGATCTTTACGATGATGTCGGATGCAGTTTTGCGGATGGTATCAAGGGATGCCTTAAGCTCCGGTACTTCCTTATCCGCAGACCAGGTTGCAACATACGCGAAAGAATAATCCGAAGTATCGATGCCATAATGCTGGCAGACAACGTAAGCGACAGATTCAGCTTCCGTCTCTTTCTGATTCTTGGATTTCTTTTCGCCGGATGCATCCATTGCGTCCTTGGAATGAAGTGCCTGATGTGCTGCTTCATGGATTGCAGTCTTCACAGTCTGGGCTTCACTCATGCCCTCTTGGATCGCAATACGGTTCTCTTCCAGATGGAAGTATCCCTTTGCACCGGAAGGAATATCCTCAAAGGTGATAGGAACAGGAACCACTTCTTTGATTGCTTCAAAGAGTGCGTTGTAGCCCTCCACGGATCCGGTAAGTTCTGCAGTACCGATGGTGGGGATAGGTTCTCCCTCGGTCTGACTCACATCAAAAGTGCTGACAGGTTTGAAAGCATTTACCGTGATCTCAACAGTTTCCTTTACAGGCTCACCGTCCTTATCCAGGATGGGCTTCCCGGAAGGGTCTGTCTTATCCTGCTCTTTCTGCATCTTGTAGGGAGACGGAGCCAAGATGCGGATTCCCTTCTCGCCCTTCTTTACAAAACGTCCCATCTCCTTCCAGCCGGTGAACGACTGACACATGGTAGCGTCAGGTCTCTGCAGCATGATCAGGATCTGATTGTTCACGGAATATCTGGGAAGCTTCGCGCAGAAGTTCAGATAATCTTTGTATCCGGCAGTGGTAAAGATATCCTTTACACCTTGTTCCAGTTTGGTAGTCATTTCTTCCATCTCGGCCTTACGAGCTTCCGCTGCAGCCTTAGGATCAAATGTGCTCTTATCGTATTCAGCCATGTTACTTGTCCTCCTTCTCAGATTTCTTGTTTGCTTCCTTTGCTTTCGCCTTCATCTGGGAAAGCTTGTCTTTAACGGAAAGAGCAGGCTTTTCAGCCTGCCCCTTCACTGCATTTACGTATCCTTCAAAACGTGATCTTCGTGCCATTATTCCTCATCCTCCTCTTCATCGTTACGATCCTCATCATCAAGATCGATAATCTCAGGATCTTCCGCTTTTTCATCCTCACTCATGATGTCGTCCACTTCATCTGCAAGACCATCAAGCAGATAATCTTCCTCATCCTCGTTATAATCAGCATCAGGATCTTCCACGGTAGTTGCTGTAGGCTTCTTATTCTTCACCTTTGTGAAATAGAAATACCCGCCTGCACCGCCAAGAGCCAGGATCAGCACGATAACTAACGCACCGGAGCTCTTCTTTTTCACGGGTTCCTCAGGCTCCTCAGCAGGCTCAGGTTCCTCTGTGGGAGCAGGTTCCTCAGTAACCGTAGGTTCTGTCTCCTTTGCCTCCTTCTGGGCGATATAATCATTTACCGCGTCCTCATCCATAAGGGCTAAGAGATCCGCCTCATCAACCATATTCAGGAAGTGAACAGTTTCTGTGCCGTTATCATCGCGGTCGATGATGATATAAAAGTAATTACCGGACTTGGTAACAACGGTTATAAACTGCTTTCCAGCCTGGCTTGGAGCACCATAATCATCCACAAGTGTCATATTGCCATCAGGAGTAAGCGGTCCCCACTCTTCCTCAGGTTCCTCTGAAGGAGCAGGTTCAGGCGTCACCTCAGGCTCCGATACTGTTTCCTCGGTAACATCGTCTCCACAGCAAAGTGTGTAGTCGATCTTGCAAAGCTCACAGTCGGGATTGATGCAATCCTCTGTGCACTTATGCTCACAGGTGCACTCATATCCACCGGCATGTGCCATGATGGGAGTCGTCCCAAATAAAAAAGCTGCAACAATTGCTGCAGCCGAGATCATTCTGATCTGTATTTTGTTTTTAATTCTCTTCATCTTCGAAATCCTCCGTTTCGTCTTCGTTTTCAATTGCATCTTTAGCACCGTAGGTACTTCTGTCGGATTTTTCGACAAAAGCCCTATCTGCAGTTCCTGCTCCAAGCTTTCCGCTTGTAGCCAGTTTCAAAAACTCTGCCAGCTGTTCAGGAGAAAGATTAAGTGCACCAACATCAGAAAGAATCTGACTGTTTTCTGCCTCTTTCAACTTATCCTGGGCCTGCCTGAGCTTTGCTTTATCATCTTCGATCTTCTGCTCCCAACGCTTTACTTCAGCGCGGAGCTTATCAAGTTTTTCGTACATAATGCCTCCTTATTGAATTCTGCCGTAGCAGTAAAAATGCTGTCTCCAATAGTTACTGTCATAGCTTGCATACTGGATTGGGTTGCCGCAATGGATCATGATCTTATTTGCCGGATCAACTACAATCCCCACATGGCTCGCACCGGATGTGTCATAAGTTCCCTGGAAGAAGATCAGGTCACCGGGTTTTACGTCACTCGCATTTACCCTGGCTGTTGCATTCTTCCATCCGTTTGCGGTGAGTCTTCCGTAATTCCATCCATTCCCGCAATTATTGATCACATAGCTTACAAAGCCCGAACAATCAAAGCTTGTAGACGGACTGCTTCCTCCCCAGACATACGGATATCCAAGGTACCTTTCTGCTTCATTCAGCATATTTGCAAACTGCTGATCCGTGAGATATTCCGCCGGAACATCATAGTCCTGATATTCTGCCGATACGCCCGGATTTGCATAAGGGTTATCGCCAAAGATATCCGGCTTATTTCCTCGCATTTCAAGAAGTATCGCATAGCGCCTCAGCTGCTCATCAGTTAATCCGAGAGCATTTACAGCTGCCTGAATACCATTGTTGGTAAGAGTTGTGTTCAGAATGTAATACTCGTACTCGACCTCCACCTCGTAGGATTCATACTCCTGGTACGGAACCGATACGGTGTAGGTATACTCTTCAAGATGACCGTTTACCATGCGGTATCCGGTTCTTTCCTCATCCCGGTAGTATGTCACCCAGTGCCACCGGGTCTCCGTCCTCGTCCTGGTCTCAACCACTCGCTGAACAGTCAACGTGTACTGATAATCAAAAATGGTCTGCAGCATCGCTTGAGCTTCACTCTCGGTATAATCCTCATATATAACCGTAAGCAGTGCCGCCAGTTCAAACGGATTATGAGAAATCTCGCTGAGCGAATAGTTGTATTCATCGTATCCGGGATAATCCGTTTCGATGTTATCGATCTTCCGCTGTAGATCCGTTTCCAAGCCCTGGTAATCTGCTTCAACCGCGAGGATATCCGCATCCTGTGCTGTAAAGCTTGTAGCTATGATCGAGTTACTTCCACCACCTGCCATCATAGAACAGGAACTGAGCATACTTGAAAGTAGTATGACGACGAGCAGAACAACCCCGGCGATTAAAAATCCAAGAGGATGCTCCTCTATGAATTCAGCAACCGCTTCAGCAAGCCTGCCGGCCATATCCTCCGCTTTATCGACAAACCTCTTCATGAATCCGCCGGATGCATTTGCCGTTTCTCTGGCACGTTCCTTAAAGGCCTGCTTCTGGATCTCCTTTTTCATGAGATTCTTTTGTGCTTGGTGTTTTGCAGCATCCCCTTCGGCAACTGTCGCATTTTTTGTGCCGGTTCCTCCCTGTGTCTCACCATGCCTTGATCTGTGCAGCTTTAAGCTGTAACCATTGGCATCTGCTGATTTTCCACCTTTCTTTTTGATACTGTATATTCCATTCTCAACCACCTGGCTTCCTGCATTTATTGCATCACCGCCGGCATTCTGATCTTCATTGGCTTCATTCAGCTGATGTCTGATCTCGCCGGAGACTACAGCGTTCTTTCTCGCAGCCTTTCTACCCTGCTTATGGATTTTCGCTGTCTTTCTGATCTCCAGCTTTGTTTCGGAAGTATCTGCTTTTCCGGTACGAAGCTTTTTACGCATGGCCTCTGCGCGGGAAGTCTCGTTCTTGAGCTTCCCGGCATGCGACCTATTCTTTGTCTGGTTTTCAGGTTCTACGCGCCGTTTGGCGCTCTTATCCCTGGTGTAAATCCCTTCATTCATTTATCCATGTCCTTTCACGCTTTTACTTCTTCCTTCGCCTCAGTGATCTCGGAAAGCTTCGTGGTCATGATGCGGTAGAGCTCGATATCCGTAGGGAATCTGTCTACAAAGGGAAGTATTACATTGCCGTAAAAAATTAGTCCTTCACCTGCTCCGCTGTGAGTAACATACGAAAGCTGATGAGGACTGATATTGAGCTGCTTTGCAAGGATCTGTCTGTCGCCGACCGCCTGGTTTAACATGTAGATGAAGTCTGAGTTCTCAAAGATATTCTCGACTTCCTTCGATGCCAGAAGGTCTTTAACGTTCTGCGTGATACCGGTAGGAATACCGCCCCACTTTCTGAAGCGCTTCCAGATCTCAACCGTATAGGCCGCTGTCTGATCTTCACGAAGAAGAAGGTGCATCTCATCCATGTAGTAGCGTGTGCTCTTTCCCTGGGCACGGTTCTCAGTGACTCTGCCCCACACCTGATCCTGCACTACAAGCATTCCGATCTTTTTAAGTTGCTTACCGAGTTCCTTGATGTCGTAACATACAAGGCGATTTGTAATGTCCACGTTGGTCCTGTGGTTAAACACATTCAGTGAACCAGATACGTAAATTTCAAGCGCAGTCGCCACATGTTTGGCTTCGGGCTCATCCTGCTTAAGTAATGCATTGTAAAGATCTTCGAGAAGAGGCATCTTTTCCGGTCTCGGATCTTCAAAATACTTCTGATAGATCTGATGGATACAACGGTCGATGACCGTCTTCTCAACCGGCTGCAGGCCCTCCTTGCCACCCACAATAAGCTCGCACAAAGACAAAATGAAATCTGCCTTCAAAGCGATGGGGTTATCATCATCCGAGTAGTTCATGTTGATATCCATCGGATTGATGTACTGAGTGCTGGTAGGTGCGATCTTAATGACCTGACCGCCGAACCTTTCAACCAGTGGTGAATACTCTGCCTCAGGATCCGATATGATCACATCATCGTCCGTAACCAGGAATGCGTTTGCGATCTCCCTCTTTGCAGCAAAAGATTTACCGGAACCGGGAGTACCGAGGATCAATCCGTTCGGGTTTTTCAGCATCTTTCTGTCCACCATGATAAGGTTGTTGGAAAGAGCGTTAAGCCCGTAATACAAAGCCTCGTCCCCTGACTGGAATAATTCCTGAGTGGTAAAGGGAACAAAGATCGCCGTACTTGAAGTCGTCATTCCGCGCTGGATCTCGATAAGGTTATTTGCCAAAGGAAGTGAGCTCATAAGCCCCTGCTCCTGCTGGAAGTCAAGTCTTACCAGATTGCAGTTGTGCTTCTGTGCGATGGACTTTGCCTGGAACACATTGTTTTCAAGCTCCTGCTCCGTGCGCCCGGTATTCATGATGAGAAATGTAAGCAAAAACATTCTCTCGTTCTGGCTCTGCAACTCTTTAAGGAGTGCTTTGGCATCCTTACCAAAAGTCGCAAGATCCGAAGGGATGATATCCATATCGTATCCGGCACGGACCGCCTTCTTCTGCTCCTCAATCTTGCTTCGATCAAGTTCTGTGATCGTATGCTTTACGGTTTTGATCGCTTCATTCTGATCCACCGACTGAATGTGCATGGTCACGATCTGGCTGGACTCCATGTTGAGGAAATCTGCCAGCATCCTGTCGGAAATGTCCGATGCATCGATGGACAAAAAGCTCATTGCCCCATAAAGACTTCCCATCGTAAATCTCTTTCCCGTAGGAAACGAAAAGCTGCTAGGTGCGATAAAATCTTTTACGGAAAGACCGGACCCGAGAAGATACTTCCAATCGAAATTGAACTTCTCCCTGTCTCCCATATGGAACTGCTGATGCATAAGCGCCAGTCTTTCTTTACCGTTAAGGACTCTCGCCTGAACTCCAAGTCTCTTGAAGTTATTCAAGATGTCCGTCTCGATATGGATGATCCTGGGCTTTGCCGCCTTGATGGAATCCGCATGAATTCCGAAGGTCAAAAACTTTGTCTTAGTGAGACCGTTGTTTCCTGCTTCCATCTGATGAAAGAGCATGGAACTGTATTCATCTCTGACTCCGTTGAACTCATCCTTTCTATGCGGAATCGCGATGCCGGTACGGAAGTCATCCACATCCGTTGCCATGTTCATAAAACTCAGTTCGAAGTGTACCGAGCTGTCAAAAAAGTTAAGGAATGCACACCATTCCTCGAAAATCTCTGTCTTATCCTCCTGCAATGCAAGCTGATAGTTGATATCCTGGAATTGGATCGTCTTCGTGTAATAATCACTTCCGATCCTGCAGATACCATCCTGAAACATTCTGTCAAAAGGGATCGACTGCTGTGCTGTTCTGGGAATGCCGTCATCCCCACTCGCCTGCTCGATGATGCGTCTTACCTCTTTCTTCTCAGCTGCGGTCAGATTTGCGGGAAGCTTTAATTCTCTTTTCTCTTTTTTCCTGAAAATACTGATCAAAGTCAGGTTCCTCCTTCCTGTGTCTGTTTCTCTCCGGCTCCATAGCCAGGTTGTACATGATGATGTTTATGATCTCGTCATTTGCCTGCGCGTATCTTTCAAGCGCCGCATAATTATTGTTTGTCTTATAAGGTCTCTCCTTCGGCCTTACAAAGGTTGCCTCGATCAAATGCCTTAAGATAACCTCAAGGTGCTGTCCGTTCTTTTCGTACATTGCCAGGAAAAAGAAGGGCATCATGATGACCATCATTCCTATGGCTGCCGTACTTGTAGAAGCAATCTGCTTTATCAAAAAGAATGACGGCACCCCGATGAGTGCCGCCACGCTAAAGCAGATCAGCTGTCTTTTTGTCAGATTGAACATCACCTTGCTCTTTACCTTCGTAAGATCACGAGGCACCGAGATATATGATGCTGCCATATTGTTAGTTCCTTTCTTTTAGTGCGCGTGGAGAATACTCTTTGCGATTGCTCCTGTCTTAAAGAGCGTGAATGCCAGAAGTATCGTGTAGCCCATGACTCCCCAAAGGGATCCGATAATATCGGAAGAGAATGCTACCGTCTGGATAAGCACTGCATAGATTCCTACACACACCATGATTAAAAATCCCTGGAAGCCCAGTGCAAACAGTGACCTTAAATAATTCTGCCCGATCATGCTCTGCTCTCTGTTGCCAAAAGTTGCAAAAGGGATAGGTGCAAGAGAAACCATCAGGTAAATCTCGATCATTCGTGCATATACGATGACAAAGATCAGTGCCGACAGAATATACATTAGAAACTGCACAATCAGCGATTGCAGATAGATGGATAATAGTGGCCCGATATCCATGGCTTCCAATGCACTCTGCATCGTTGCAAGGGTGCTGGCATCAACTGCTGTGCTTCCGCTGATCAGTCCTCCCGCCTGGGAAACCACATGCTGCGCCACATCAAATACCGCCATGGTGATGTTCATCGTGTTGGTTATCAAGGTTACTGCTACAAAAGTTTTGAAGATCCACTTCCAGAAGATCCAAGTTTCAAAGTTTGCCAAATTGTTATGGCCGACGACCAGCTGGATCAGCTCGTAACAGGCGATAAAAGTAAGTATCAGTCCGGCGATCGGCATGATCACGTTCTCCGAAAGAGTACGGATCATGTTATATACCGCCGGTGAAAAGTTGGCAGGAGTCTGTCCTACCTCTGTGGCAATCTGCCCCACCTGATTGTTTACCGAATCGAAGGTGTTTGTCAGATTGTCCATAATGCCTGAAACAAGCAGACCTCGGAACCAGTCCTCTATTGACTGAAGTATGCTGTCCACTTGTTACCTCCTGTTCTGCCTAACAGGAGCCGAGGATTCTACCCCGGCTCCGCTTCATCCTCCGTTCCGATCAGAAAAGTCCGGAAAGAAGAGGCACAAGAGTGATACCGATGAGTGCAACACCGCCACCGGCCATGAGCTGCTTCATGCCCTGGGACTTCGCGCCGGGGTTATCGTTACCGTAACCTTCCATGAGGTTGATAGCTCCCCAAATGCCAAGACCTGCACCAAGTGCAACTACGAGTGTCTGAAGTACGCCTACTGCGCTCTGAAAAAATGCCATAATGTTAATCCTCCATAAAATGTTTTTTGTTTGTGTTTGTTGGTTTACGTGTTCTTTGCAAAAGCCCGTCGACTGACTTTTGCGATACGGCCGTATATCTGCCCGCCTCCGGAGATTTGGGCATAAGAAAAGGCCCTGTCCTCTCAGCCTTTATCGCTGATCAGAAGAGCCTTATTCTTCGGTGATTTCGATGACTTCGTATTTGTCATCAGGTTTCAATATTAAGTTGTGATTCAGGAACTTTTCGATGTCGAAGAGGTTCCTTTTATCCGCATCTGCTGTGAGCGGATAATTTGGATGCTGCGTTAAGTCATACTTACTCGATAGAAAAGGTCTTACGCCTCTGACCTGGACAATACATTTACCTCCGTCCATGACCGCCAGTTCATCAATACTCATAAGATCATGACCTAACTTTTGGTAGTTCATGTTGTAGCTCTGACTCGTTCCTCTGGTCTCCCCCGTGTTATACATATCGATTGTCTCTTTACCAAGAGTCGTGTTGAGGTCCTTAAGAGTCGTCTGTTCAGAGCCTCCCAGAAAGATCTGGGAGTCGCAGTTACCGATGATGGTATCTGCATTGTCTTTGTAAATCGCTTTTAACTGCGATTTTGCCTGCAACACAAGTGCTGCAGATATCTCACGGCTACGGATGGTAGCCATAAGCTTCTCAAGATTTGGGATCTGTCCGATGTTGGCCGCCTCATCGATCAGGCACCTCACATGTACCGGAAGTCTCCCACCGTACACATCATCCGCTTTTTCGCATAACAGATTGAATAATTGTGTGTACACCATACTGATCAGGAAATTGAAGGTCGCATCCGTATCAGACATGATAAGGAATAGCGCTGTCTTCTTATCTCCCAGGGTATCAAGTTCAAGTTCATCGTATGCCGTGATCTCACGGAGCTCCTTTATATCAAAGGGAGCAAGCCTTGCACCGCAGCTCACAAGTATGGACTTGGCTGTCTTGCCGGCACTTAATTTGTACTTGGCATATTGCCTTACCGCAAAGTGATCCGGGTCCCTTTCTGCCAGCTCTTCAAACATGAGATCTACGGGATTTTTGAACTCTTCATCATCTTCCCTGACTTCCATCGCATTGATCATTTCAAGCAGGGTTGAGAAGTTCTGCTCTTCCTCCGGTGCTTCATAATGGATGTAACCAATGAGCGCGGAATATAACAGTTTCTCTGCTTTCTCCCAGAACTCATCCCCGCCTTTTCCCTCACCCTTGGTGTTAGCGATCAGCGTGGTTACGAGCTTCAGGATATCCTTCTCGTCATGTACATATGCGAATGGATTGTAATGCATGCTCTTTTTGAAATTGATGGTATTGAAGATCTTGATCCTGTATCCATTCTTCAAAAGAGCGTTTCCGACCTCAGGTAACACTGTACCTTTGGGATCGGTAAGTACGTATGAACTGTGGAGCTGCAACAGGTTCGGTTTTATGAAAAAGCGCGTCTTACCTGAACCTGAGCCGCCGACAACCAGCGTGTTCTTGTTCCTGGCATACTTCGGATTCGCCGGACGATTATTCATCGTCAGCCTCTCTGTCTGTGACAGGATCACATTGTTTGCAAACACAGGATCCATATATGGTTCTATGTCCGCATGCGTCCCCCATCTGGCAGAGCCGTATTCCTGATTATGCCGGAACTTCTTTGCATTCTTGCTTTTGATATAAACCGCCAGTCGTAAGATCCCACCGATTGCAAGTCCCACCAAAAGATCTGCGGGATGAAAGCTCGGCATGGGATTTGAAAATGCAGTGCCAAAGCATCCGTCCAGGACAACACTCTGCACCTTCTCCGACGCGTTTGTGCCACTCGCGATACGGAAGGCTTCGCCTACATTGGTTGCCACCAGCCCGATCACGATATAAGGAATATTCAGGATGATGAGCTTTTTTAGATTCTTCTTTTGTTTCATCGTTCCATCTCCTTCCGTTTTTCCTTATCTTTTCGAGGCATGGAAGCCACTTTCTCTTTGAACTTTTTCAGCTTCTGCAGGATGCTCGGGCGTTCCTTCTCAGCCGCCTTTTTACGCTTGGTCTGTTTTGCAGCATATTCCTTCAGGATCTGTGTGATCGCATCCGCATCTCTGGCCTTAAAGAAGACCGTGTACTTTGGCGGATCGACTTCCTTATCCTTAACGATTGCAAAATCCACGCCGTACTTATTGGCGATCTTTTTGAAATCTCTGATACCGGAATCACCGATCTCCATGCTGGATACACCCTGGCCCTGACCAACAAGCTCCTTCACGCTCTGCTTGCCATGAGGAGTGGTATCTTTGGCCATGCGGTTTACATCCTTCTTTCTGTCATGATTCCGCTTCCACGCAACCAGCCCTCTGATGAGCATCCGCACGGTTACTTTCGTTGTCGTAATAGCCAGGCGCACCGTTTTATCAGATACTTCCTCGTTCAAGTCCTCACTTCCTTTCCATTATTGTTTCACTATCATTTCACTATTCACCGCACTCCAAAACGCCCTCCAGCGTTGTAGGAATGACTTTGGAATGCTTGGCAACAGAAATGTCAGCCCTGACATCATCATTGATCTTTCTGCCACAGACAACGAGAAATCTCGCACGTTTTAAAAGATCCTCCGACATCTCCCTGCGTTTCTTTTCAGCATCAGGATCGTCCTCACTGATGATTCCGGAGAAAGCGAGCACCGGGCATAAAGGAAGATACCCTGCCTTCACCAGCTCGCCACAATATTTCCGCGCCAGATCTTCTGCATCTACGCGGTTTTTCGGCCATGCAGCCGTTACATATGCTCTGGGAATTGTTCTGCTCATGTCACACCTCCTATAAAAGTTCATAGGCAGAGAATTCCTGCCCGTCGCCAACAATAGTGATCAGCCTGCTCTCAAACTCCTTGGCTGCCTCATCAAACTCATCACCGGACAAAAAGCCTAAGCCTTTACCGTCATACTTCATGATGAGAGCGGAGCCGATAAAGCATTCACCGGTACCGATCTTTAACACCTTGTTTCCGTTGATCATCATGAGATAATCAGTCTTACCCATGTACTCGCCGTGACCTACAGCAGTCAGGCTATCCAGGATCTTCTGGGTTTCGATCACACCGGCGATCCTCTTCTCGCCATTGGTTCCGATGATCAGAGCGCCTTCCTCCTTCTTCTTAAAACTGCTCTCAGCAAAAACCGCTCCGTCATTTACCGGATCCAATTCGATGGTTACTTTAAGTCTATTCAATTTGTTCTTCCTCCTTAGATTCTGCCTTCAGCCATATCGTTGTTGACCCAGGCCTGGTAATAGCTCTGCATGGTAAGCGGAGCATTATAAAGTGTTGCAAGCAGATACTGCTTGATGTTTCTGACCTTTGCAGGGTTATTCTTCAGGCAATCCATGACATACTCTATGTGCATGGAATTGAGCTTCAGAAACTGAGATTTGACTACACTGACAGGCTTGTCATCTCCTGCAATACGGATCGTCTTTCTTTTGGAACAGATCACATCCATCATCATGTCCAGGATCGAATCCAAAGTCTCTCTGTCATAGGGATACCGCTCGTAGAGAATCGCCATATCAAGCTGTGACAAAAGGTATTCACGGTAGGCACTTCTCTCATCCTTATCCTCATCCCTTCCGGATAGGATAGGATTGTTATCACTTATTTCAGTATTATTTATCTCAGTATTATTAGAGTATGAGTCGCATACTTCCGCAGGTATGTCCTGCATACTTCCGTGGGTATGTGTTTCATACTTCTGTAGGTTTGAATCCCATACTCGGCCAAAGTTATGCACATAAAGCTTTGTTGGTTTCCCAAGTCCCTGCTTCTTCTGCTCTACAAGGCCGAAATTCACAAGTTCCTTCAGGACCTTGCAGGATTTCTGATGGCAGCGCCCAAGAGCCTGCTCAATACTGTCGATAGTCATATAGACGTAGACATGTCCTTCATCATCGATCCATCTGTTTTTCTTGGACAACTGGATACGATCCAAAAGGATTCCATACAAAAGCTTTGCATCCGAAGAAAGTCCCCGGAATCTTTTATCCGTACAAAGAACCTTTGGTGTTCTGTAGAATACATAGTTTTCCGACTCCTCCGGATAAAAGTAGTCGAACTGCATGGCATCACACTCCCTCAGTCGCTTGTTTTCTGGCTGCCCTATGCTCGCTCATGATCTTGGCGTAGCAGGGAAAACAGAATGCTCTGTCCTTTCCGTAAGGGCACTCATGCTTACAGTTGCAAGGATGCGCGTTCGGGATCTTCTTTCCGATAACCGAAGAATAGCTGGGACCATATCCGGCAATGACCGGCGTATAACATTTATCTGACATATCTGTTCCTTTCCGGCATGAGAATAGCGCCAAGCCGGGGAGCTTCCCACAGCCTGACGCTTCCAGCCTCAAACGTTTGATTTGTGTTTACTTAGAGTGCTTCGCCACCCTTGGTTTTCGCGCCCTTGTCAATGGGTTCCTTCTTGGGAGCCTTAGCGACTTCCTCCTTCTTGGCTTTGAGATCACCAAGAACGGATTTCTCACCCTTCTCCTCAGCGTGTTCCGCTTCCTTTTCAGCCTGGCGTGCTACGAACTTTTCTCCAAGCTCGAAAATCTTTGCCTGACTGTCATAGTGGTAAACGCTGTCGGTGAGCTTATCCGCAGGAGCGACCTGAGTTGCATTGACCTCTCTTACCATAGCCTCAAGATCCTTAAGTCCCATCTCTCCGTTATCAGGAACGATGAGGACCTCGTGGATGCTCGAAGGTAAGATGTAGAAGTCTCCGCCTGCTCTCTCGGCTGCCTGGTCCATGAAGTTCTGATAAGCAAGAACTCCGGCACCGTGTACCTTGTCGGGTACCGTTGCAACGAAGATCTTTTCATCTTCAGGAGCCACCGGGAAAAGCCCCATCATTTCAGCCTGCTCAACACCCATCATCTCGGCCATGACTTCGCTCATGCCCTTGATCTCGACAGGCTTGATCTGAGGCGCATTCTCCATCGCATCAGCGTGAAGCTGTTCAGGAGTAACGCCCATGTTTTCAAGCAGCTGGTTTGTAACCAGGATGGATGCTCTGCCCTCGTCATCGGAACTTAAGACGAAGCGGTAAACAACCGCCATATCTTCCATATTCTGATGAGGTACGGTTTCAAGCATCTCCTTATTGGCTTCTGCAGAAACAACTTCCATCGCAAGCTTTTCTTTCATCTGAGAATAATCAGATAAGGAATCGATATCGAAGTCTGGTCTCTGAGAAATGCCATTGGTTACAACATCCACAGCCTTGTCTACGACTTCATCGTAGGTCTTGCCGCTCTCGATCGCATCGTAGAACTTATCAATCGGAATGTTTACTCCGATGTTGCTGCCCTCAGGCGTAACTGTTACAGCCTCGTAGCTCTCGTTGAGCTTGTTTACGTTGTGGACGGAGACGTTTACCTCGGCGCCCTGTTCGTAAAGCTTATCCTTTAAGTCCTCTACGAACTTCTCTTTGAATGTTTCATAATCCATAGTGTGTTTTATCCTTTCGCTTTTTGTGTCGGCTCCGGATCGTCACCCTCGGCCTTGGTTGATGGCATTAAAAAAGCGCCAGGCTCACAACCTCTTTCGAAGTCATGATCTGACGCTCATCGTTGCCGGTATTCTTTTGCAAAAGAAAATGGACTCGGCGGCTCGGGTGTTTTTTGTTTTCCCGTTTGCTTTGTCCATTGTAAATATAACACACTTATTTTCGAAAAAAAATACTGTAAAGGTACTTCTTTCGTACTGAAAAGGTACTATTTTGGTACTATTTGTTCTTTAAATCAAATTCTGTACCTTCACCCAATCAAAGTGCTCCTATTTTCTCAATCAATATATCACACCAGTCCTGTACTGTAATAATAGCCAGCAAGAGAACCATGATTGCAGCAAAGATTAGTGACATAAGAAAAACGTCCGACCATCTCTTGCAGACAAGATAATATATAATACCTGCACCTACAATCATAGTAAGAAGACCCACGATTGATTCAGTAAGTTTCAACGATGTTGCCAACAGCCATTTGATAAAGAACAAAACAAAGACTACCGGAAGCAGCATAATCTTAAACAGTTTTCTCAGTATAAACATATCAACCAATCCTCCCTTCGCGTAGTTCATTCATCACCTTATAGGCAATCAAGCGAAGAACATATTCCGGCATTGCTCTGCGGCCAAGTTCCCATTCCTGCATGGTGCGATAAGGTATTCCCAACCACGCAGAAAAATCAGTTCTGGACATACCTGACTTTTCCCTAATCATTTTGAAACAATAAGCAACACGGCGGCGATCAGCAGCCTTATCAGCTTTATCATACGCTTCAACCTCAATCTCGATACCTTCGAGGTTATATATATCCTTCTTCATAAACACCTCCCAGTGTAGTCAGTGCGTATAGTTCTACTTATATTATAATGTAGTCATTGACTACATGTCAAGATAACAATTATCCCATTTTATCAGTCGGTTAGGAGTCAATATTCATTGTCGAGATACATTGCTGCAAAACTAATCTGCATAATAAAAGACCTCCAGAAATACTTCCTTTCTGAAGGTCAAATATCCGTTTTGGAATTATTCCTCAAGCTTTAGGTCTTCTAACGCCTGATCAATTTCCCGTTGTCTTTCATAAAACAACAAATTCTTATTGTGTTTGAAATATGCATCACATCCATACTGACTAATGAATTTTGCAAAATAATTATTTGATGTCATTTCTGTTACTACTATCAGCATTTCTTGACCCTCACCAAATGCCGTCTCCAGAAACTTAAATGCATTGGCAATCCTATCTCCGCAGCAGTTGGCATTCTTCTTGAGCTGCGTGACACGTCCATCATAATCATTTTTGATTATCTTAAATGCCTTATCATAATTCAATTCATTACCGACACTCACTATATCTTCGTTAATGATTGAAATATTATGTTTTAATCTCAACAAAGCCTCCCTGGAAAGATTTCCTGATATTTTGGCTGCCTCTGCTTCATTAATCAAACGTTTTGCAATCTCTGATAAATACTCGTTTGGGCTCTTTTCCTTTGGACTGGTGAGCAGTCTGTAATTTTTTATAATGGAGGCAAGTTCGGTTAATCCCATATAAGTTTCAATTACATCTTTTACAGTGTAATACAAAGAATCGAGTATCATTCCTAAGAGTGATAATCTCTCATCAAATTTAGCCTTTTTTGCTCTACTTATAATACTTTTGTCTTGTTTTCCCTCCAATATTCGTTCAATCTTATAATCGCTTTTATATTTCAAATACAGTTCGTAATATACTGCAAAATCCTTTGCTATTCTCGGACTCTGTATATATTGACATATTAGGTTTTCATCAACATTAATTCCATTAATTTCATATAATTGAATCATCTGACTCAAATCATCCCAGCCTCTGGCTGTGACAAAAATTTTCCCGTCTACAGTGGATTCAACCTTATAAAAATCTGCTTTTTTTATATCCAGATATGTAAGAACCGATGCGTGTACTCCTTTAGTAAATGCATATTCTTTCCACACATCATAATCAGGTTCGACATCAACTCTCTTTAATCGATCCCACGTTACAATATCAAATTCTCTGACTGAATTATTATACTCCGGAGGATTTCCCGCAGTAACAACAATCCATCCATCCGGTATTTTATGCCTCCCGAATACTTTGTATTGCAGAAACTGTAACATAACAGGAGCAAGAGTTTCAGAAACGCAATTAATCTCATCCAAAAAGAGTATTCCCTCTTCAACCCCTGATTTTTCCATAAGCTCATATATGGAAGCCACTATCTCGCTCATGGTATACTCCGAAATATCATATTCAATACCTTTGTATGTTTTATGCTCAATAAACGGCAACCCCAAAGCACTCTGACGAGTATGATGAGTCATAGAATATGACAGAAGGCCGACGTTCATTTCTGAAGCTATTTGTTCCATAATTGCAGTTTTACCTATTCCGGGAGGACCCATAAGAAAAACAGGGCGCTGTTTTTCAATAGGCACAATATATTCACCGATTTCATTCTTAGTGAAATATGCAATCATAGCATTTTTAATTTGTGTTTTTGCTTCTTTAATATTCATCGGTTGACTCCTCTATCTCTTCACGATTTAGAACTAGCTTAATAGCCCATACAGGAACTTCCGGATACTCATATCCTTCATCAACATAAATAAATGCCACTTGATAATCAGGTTGTTTTTGAGGAAACACACCAAATCCATCTGTAAAATATATCAAACCCTTTAGATTATTAAACTCGTGATTCTCAATGAGTTTATCAACATATGAAAACACCGGTCTGAAATCAGTCCCACCCAGGCCATGGATTTCCATACATTTTAAATATTCATCAAATTCATCTTGATTCGTTATTTTTACTATCTCTTGAATATCAGCATCACATTGTACAATATGAAGATTTATTCTTGTAAAAAAAGTCTCCTGCTGCTTTAGTATATTATATGTTTTCTGAACAAATGCCTGAACTAACTCTCCGCTGGTAGAACCTGATGTATCGATCGCAATGACAAATTCTTTAATTCTTTTCACTTCCTTGTATTCCAAAGGCTCTATCAATGGCATCTTTTCATACATCCTCAAACCGTAGGTATAAAAAATATAATCAAATTCGTCGTCATTGATTTTCATGGCTTCACCTAACACGGCAAACTTTTTTAAGAATGTAGAATAGTCATATTTTTCTCTGTTTATTGCGTTTAGGTTTTGAATCAATGAACCTGCTGAATCACCGCGAAGCTTAGAAAACGTTTCAAGATCCATCTGCATTTGGCTTGATATTTTCTTCCATTCATCGCGCAAATTACCTCTTATCCCGACATTCCCGGAACTATTTTCTCCGTTTCTCAGCCCTTCTTTTCTATTCTTGCCATCTTCCGTTTCATTCGCACCGGCAAGTTTACCGGACACGGATACCGTAGATAACGATAATCTCAATTCTCGCTCAAACCAAACTGCATGATCATCTTGAAAAAACAACTGTCTGATCTTCCACATTTCTTCGGAAGATAAATTCAGATCGCAAAAGTATCTATATAACGCCTCGGCTGTCATATACTTTACTTTTTGTTTAATTTTTACAATTTCTCTCTGTTGTTCCAGCGTTTTTCCTATATCTACACATTGTAATCCTAATTCGTTAATCGAGTTCTCTACTGCTATATCGCAAGCTAAATTCCATGCATCCTGATTGACAAGCGTGCTAACATAAAAATGCTGAAATACACAATGGAAAACCATATGTAGGTATTGCCGTGTAGAAAGATTCTTATTTGACTTGTATGATTCAAGAACAAATATAGGATCATATCCTATACTTTCACCATCAACAGCTACATTGTTAAACCCTTCCAATTTAACCGGTTTTAACATACTTATAGCTCTGTTCATAAATCTCAGGTCAACAATAAGCGTATTTCTGGAAAGAGCCAACACATCAATTGCTAACTTATCGATTTTATCTTTTACTTCAGACATGTCGGCCCCTCCTTTCACAATTTTTCCATTTCAATCATCGCAATACGCTCACTATACTTCTTTAAAAGAAACCCCTGCCTCTTTTACACGTTCTTTGGTAGCAGACCCCTTCACAACAGATACGGTCAATTTTGCACAATTATCGAATGCCCACTGTCCGATTTCTGCATCAACGCATTCAATCACAATCTCTTCAAGACGATTACACTGGTTAAATGCCCATACACCTATCTGTGATACGTTCTTTGGAATGATCACCCTTTTGAGCTGGATACATTTCATAAACGTAGTATCTTCTATTCTCTTTACAGCATCCGGTATTTCTACTTTGCTCAGCTCCTTACAATGAAAAAATGCACCTGCACCAATTTCACATACAGAAGACGGAATTTCTATCTCTTGAAGAGCCAGGCATTCGCCAAATGATGAGACACCAATGCTTTGAACGCTCTTGGATAATACAACTTTTTTTATTGAAAAGCATTCAAAGAATGCCCTGTCTCCCACAACAGTAACGCAATCCGGAATTATAACATTCTCTTTGATTGTTTGTTTTGAAAATCCATACAGAACATCATTAATTATGATCAGCCCATCAGCATTTGCAAGATTTTCACATCCACGAAATGCCTCTTTTCCGATGCTCATGCTGGTCTTCGGCAATTTTATTTCCTTTAATCCTCCACAGTTTAAGAAAGCACCGTTTCCGATTTCAGTTACACCGTCGGGGACAATAACACTCTTTATTGATGAATTAAAATATGGCTTTCTTTTTGCCGTTCTCTTTGGTTTTTCCGGCGAAAAAACAAACTCACCAAGGCCTATTACTTTCTTATCCCCGATGGTATCAGGAATAATGACAGCCTCATCATCTCCCTTATAATCCGTTATTACAATCGAATCTCCTTTTTCCTCAAATGCCCATAGTTTTTTAAGTTCGGTAAGAGATAAGGGTTTAATCTCAGGCTCCTTATCGCTTATCTGCAATTTATCATCGTACGACATGTTTTGGTTCTTCCATTCAAGCAAAAATGCAATACTCTGTAGCGCATTAGCAGCTGATGCAGGCTGAAAATACTCTTCATCGAAATTATCCGCATCAATTTTCTTGTTATCAGCTAAAATTTTAATGCCCTTAACACAATCTGTTTTCAACAATATCGGTATGAGTTTTTTCCTTTGGCTAATCAAATACTTTAGATACTGCTTAGATTGCTCTCCTTCATATCTTCCCGGATCCTCAATATATCCCATAAGCATTAATGGCTTTACTTCGGGTTCAGAAAAAGTATTAAGAGGCAAATAGGGGGCAACTATTCTTTTTAGCGAAGAGCAGTCTTCAAACACCTTGCCATATGCCTTGATGCTATCTCCGTAAATATATACCTCTTCCAGACTATCGCATCTCCAGAACGCACTACGTCCAATTACTTTCACGCTTTTGGGTATCTCTATTCTCTTCAATGTTTTGGTAAATCTAAATGCTCCGTCTACGATCTCCTCTACACTTTCAGGTATAGTTATTGAATCTATATTTTCTACATCTCTAAAGTGCGTATCCCATTGCCACCCTTTTCCTATTTTTCTTACACCGTCAGGAATAATAATGTCTCCGCCTTTTCCTGAATACTCAACTAAAATATCATCCTCAATAACAAAATCCTTCTCTTTCACGATTCTACCTCCTTGATAATCAAGAGCTATATCATATAGTTTTCCTTAGATACACTCCCCTCCGGTGTATTTCAACATTCAAATAACACTCACGAACGGCTAAAACCGTCCGTGAGCATCAAATAATAAACGTTTTAGATATTCTTTATCCAAATAGCAGGTCTCACATAACTGAACCCAACGTGATTGCCTGTCATTGCACAGTAATCACCAAAGTAATCTGAAACAGCTACAGATCCCCAATTATCCTTACCTGGTGTACGAAGCTGCCAGAATCCACTGTCTCTTCTGGTTGGACGCTGTTTATGCGCATACTCCGTAGGCTCAGATTTTCTGTCTTCTTGGTTCGGAAAATACTTTTCCACTTCATCTACGCTAAGCAGGAAAACTCTATCCTTCGTATCTGGGCCTCCATCAGACTTACACTCCTTATTCTTAGGTGTACTTATTGTGGTAGTTAATATCTGCTCTTTTTCACGTTCAGTAAATGCAACATTAATAAAACCATCATTAAGCATTTTTCTGACAAAGCTATCAGCCCATACACCTTTTTGTTTAACTTCGTCATCAAGACTGATGATATCTTTCTCTGTCATAAGTAGTGCTTTTCCGTCTTCTTTTGCCAAAACTCTCCACTTCAAAGGCTGCATAGTATAGTCTTCATCAACAGGGAATCTGCCAAACTCTATGCTATCTCCCACAGACATAGTTTCCAAATCAACTGTGCTACCTTCTCCCGAATACTCTCTGCAAACTATCTGTGGAAGAGAATCAATCGGCACAGATACACTTACAATATCTTCTCCCAGGACAATCGGTTTAATCTGTAATTCAGGTGGCAATTTCCAGTATCCATCTGGATTAAGAAGACCGTACAGGACTCCTCCGACCGCAATAATTCCATTTGAATCTGCCAATGCATCACAATCAGAAAAAGCCGATTCTCCAATCACTGCATCTTTCGCAACTGTGATACTTTCCAAAGCCCTGCACCCCGAAAATGCTCCATCCCCTATAGTTTTTATGCGGTCAGGAATACAGCACTTTGTCAAACCGCTTCTCGCAAATGCATATTTTCCTATTGCTGTAGCACTCGAAGGAAAATCAATCGACTCTAACGACTCACATCCTTCAAACATACTCTGAGGAATCTCTGTCATTGCACTTGGTAATTTTACGTTTTTTAAGAATTTGCATCCACTGAATACACTTTCTTCAATAGATGTAAAACGATCCTCAACATCAAAACTCTCAAAACCAGTATTATTGAAAATACCCCTTGAAAGAACAGTGATATGACTTGGAATACGGATATTTTTTAAATTCTCGCAATCCCAGAATGCATACGCTCCAATCTCCTTAACGCTATCGGGAATGACTATTTCTTCAAGTCCCTTACATCCCTCAAAAGCTTTATCACATATCTTCGTGATTCCTTCCTCGAGAACAATTCTCTTTAATGCAATCCTTTCACCATAGGGATATGAAGCCTTAAACAACTCCTTGGGAATCTCCCTAATTGTTCCCGGAATAACAACCGAAGAAATCTCACTACGGATTTTCTGTTGAACCTCATTAAGCCTAGCTGCCCCTGGGTTAAATGTTTCAGGATCAATGGCAGTAACTTCTACTTTACCAAACGCTGACGGAATTACAACATCCTTATCCTCGCCCTTATATGACGTAATTATCAGCGTGCCGTCATCAAGCTTTTTTGTACTCCATATTTTTTTCAATTCGGCTGCTGATAACGGCTTATCATCTAAAGAAAGTGCTTTGTCAGCGGTTTCCTTCTTTGTAGCCTCAGGGCCTTTTTCATTCTGTCGTTCAAGCACATATCCTACCAATTCGGGTTTTACATTCTTTTGTTCCTGGATATGCTTGAAAAGTGTATCAATATCCTTAGGTTTACTTAGCCAGTTCTCATTTAATGCATATTGCATAGCTGAGGGATTATTCTGCTCTACAATCGCAAACATCAAATCCCATTTTTTTACTTTTTCCACCATGTTTGTTTTCTTCACAAAGAAATCAAACAACTTTTCTGAACAGAATTTGGAAATAAACACCTCTTTTCCGGAATGCTTTTCCCAATCAGGAGCATAATAATCAGAAGGGAAAAACGTAATGGATTCAACGTTCATGCATGACATAAACCGCTCCAGCATAACGCTAATATACGCATCATCTTTCTCTTGAAGAAGTCTACGGAATATCCATCTGTCATGCCCCGCGAACACATCAAGCCTGTTCATAGGAACCCTGCCAGCTATCATATCCGTTCTATAATCAGACAGTTCTTTTACACCCAGTTTCTGCAACTCATCATATATAGCTGAATCGTTATATAGAATTGAATAATACAGGATTTCCTGGAAATTACCCATATTTTTCTGATGCAAAACCTCTAAAACCTTAACTCGTTCGGAATCATCTATTACCTTATTAGAGTACCCTTTCACTTCATATTCCGGGAAAAGATACCAAGCAAAATCAACTGGCATATCATTGTTGTTACTTATTGCAACCTTACAATCATATTTGCGTTTCAACGCTGGCGAAAATTCAAAAACAAAGGTAGCTCCACCATCAATCAAGGTTTCTACCATCTCCGCTCCAGAAAAACGGCAGGCAAGTCCCAATGCCTTTGCTGTAAACTCAATAGGACTCTGTTCAGCAAGTACCGTCTTAACACCATCCTTGTCATTGCTGATGACTTTTTCCTCAAGCAACTCAACCTTCTTCAAATCACTCAGCTTTGCCATAAAAACTCTTCCTCCTTTTCATTCTGAATTATAGCAATCCTTTATTACTCTTTAATTTCATATTTACTTAAATCAATGCCCTTGTTTTGAGCCATTTCAACCAATTCCTCGGGCGATGCTCTGTCCAAGTCAAAAGATTCTATTAATGCGCCCCCAAACCCTCCGCCAAAATATGCTCCATAACACTCCTGTTTCATATCTTCTTTTAGGCTGTCAACATCAATTATCATTCCGCTTCCCCCCATCAATCACCTCAATAATGTCCCCCTGACCTCTTAGCCAGATATCTACGCCATCCCCATATACCTCAGCTTTAATCAGCCATCCTTTTTCGTCATGAGAAAGTATCTCAGCTGTAGGAAATCTGTCCAGAACTGCTTCGATGCTTAAGCCCTTGTATAGGAACTTAATTTTCCTCAGTTCGCCACCGAACATAAACTGGATCCTTTTTCTAAATTCCCCCTCTTCAAATCTTTCAGCATACGGAACATGAAAGTGTTCATCCAATATTTCGTATTCAGCAATCCGATCAATCCTGTAAATCGTCGGAAAAGGTCTTTTGGGAACATCCGGCGTTTCTTCACTTACAGATATAAATGCACAAAGGTAAAAATAATACTCGGAGAACATCAGCCCTACCGGTTGTATCATTCTCATAACCTTATCTGGTTCCTTGAGTTTTTGATACCTAATCCGCATTAATCTGTGTTCATTTACCGCTGTTCCAATATCCCACATGACATCAACAAACGCTTTTCCATGATGCGGCTCCAGATAATGGAATTTTTCATTATTGATCAGGTCAAATACCTTCTTATAATTTCCATAAGGAACGCAGCATTGCAGTAGTTTGTCGATGATGGGGTACATCTCTTCCTTTACAAGCGATCTGCTCTCTAAAAGAATCTTGCATACTGTCAGAATCTCGCTATTTGTAAGACTCTTCTTCTGATTCTGTACCAGCACGTAACCTTTCTGGATACGATCATATATAAGTTCCCTGTTGGATTCCGGATCGTTTGCAAAATACGCCCTTATGTCTTCCAAGTCTCTCTGAATTGAGCGCTCGTTTACATCGAATCTGGAGGCCTCGTCCGCTTTAATTAGAACTTCCCCTTCAGATAATCGGTTATACAAGTTTATTATTCTCTCAACTTTCTTATCCAAACTAATCTAACCGTCCTTTTTCAAGAATATCAATCCATGACACCAGCGTTGATTTCTTCAATACCATTCTGGATCTGACCTGAAATTTCCCGTTGCGCTTAATCCCATCTTCCATGACATATACATCCCCACGCTCACCATCATATATACTGAACCTTCCGTGTGCCAGAGCGTTCCGTATATGGTTGCATATGCTTAGAAATTCGTTGTCCTTTGATTTATATATCACTACTTTTTCTTTGGATCTGTCATTGTGAAAATTCTTCTTGGTCTTTCCCTTTTCGCAAGCCTTTTTCATTTCTGCGGTTTTCTTTGCAACCACGAAAGAATCATCCCTAATCAGACCCGCCACCGAAAACAGCTTGTTTTTCAGGTCATTGTTCCTCCAAAGATTTTTATCCCATCCGTAATCCCTGATATCTATTCCGCTGGAACTGGATTCAGTACACGGAGTGTTTATCACAAAGAAAACGAAAATCCGCATAAATTCCTTGTCAAGGTACTTCTCATCCTTCTTCCTATGTATCCACCCCGGATTCACTGGTGAAATTTCAAAACCGTTCTCTTCCATCGTTCCTAATTCCCTTACAGTTTATAAAAATCTGTTGGACAGAATCTGTCTATTCGAGAAAAATTTTCAAAAATCTTCAAATCCCGACAACATATCATCCAATGATGAGCTTGCCGCACCATCATCCATTTCTTTCAGTTTAAGAAATACCCGTGCTGTTGTAATTGCATCCGCCAATGCCCTATGAGCTTCGGGATTTTGAATATCTAATTTTTCTGACAGTTCCTCCAGGGAGATTTTCTTACTATCAATCCCAAGCATCTCCTTAAACTGATCGGCATAACGCATAACATCGAAATATTTGTTTTCGATGATGATATTACTGTATCTGCCTGCGCGTACCATGAATCTGCTGTCAAACGCCATGCAGTTGAAACCAACAAGAATGCTATCACCTACAAATTTCAAGAAATCAGGCGTAACCTCCCACATTTCTCTGGCGGTCTTTACATCCTCAGCAGTTATCCCCGTTAGATTTTGGATCTCATCGGACAGTTTTCTCTTATAGGGTTTTACAAACTCTTGGAAGACGAACTCCCCGGAATCTACAACCTGTCCATTTACTACCTTTATGGCACCAAACTCTATTATGCTGTCAATCTTTGAACTGCGCCCTGTAGTTTCCAAATCAAAGGCAACAAATGAATCAAATCCTGCGTCCCTTGTTTCTATCGGTTCCGGGTATTGGTCTCTTGGTATTGCCTTAGGTCCCCTGCTCGATCTCGATCCACCCGCAGGAACTTCTGCTTCAATGCCAAGTGTTGCCAGGAAATCAACATACTTCTTTCTTATAGCGTCCCTGTCTTCTTTCGGATTAGGCATATACTCTTGCTTGCCTGATTCCGCTTTTTCACGCTGCTTATTATTGTCATCTGCCAGTTTTTTTATTTCTGCTACTGCGGCTTGATCATTTCCAAATAGTTTCTCTGCCTCGGACAATATTTCATCTGCTTCATCATATCTTCTCGTTTTGGTGTAGAAATCTGCCACTGTAAAATACACCTGTTTAGGCAGGTTATCTGACCCCATAATGTCCGCCGCTAATTCATCCGCTTCTAAAAACATATAGTCTTTATACAAAGCATCCAGCACCAGCCCCTTAATCCGATTAAGCTCATATTCAGATAAGCCTTCAGCTTTCTTGCACGCATCATATGCTTCGTATAACCAAGGTCTGCTATTCTTAGCGATAGCAGTCGAATCTCCAACCATCCCCAGGATTCTTCTGTATTCTTTACGCGGAGACGGAATACTATCTGTAATCGCAAAAATAATATTCTTAAAATTGTACGGGCTGGACAAGTTTGCAGAAATAGAATCCCACAAAGCGTTCTCACCAAGTCCAGGTCTATATGCGGCTATTCGTTCGCATAATTCTTCGATATTTACCGTCTCTTTACATTTGGTGCAAAGACAACTCTCTGCTTCATTGCCGCAATTAATACAAATAGGCATAACAAACCTCCTACGCTGTGACCTTTCCGCAAACATGCTTCATATCACAAAATCTACATGCATAATTGTTCTGAACGTCATTCTCAAAGTCCTTATTCTCAATATGTCGAACTGTTTCAGTTATCTCTTCGATAGTTGAGTCAATTGCTTCACGACTCCAATCGAATGAGATAATAGGATTACCTTCAAGTGTACTTGTGTAATACAAATGCATTCTGCTAACAGTTTTTGAATAGCGTTTCTCTATCAGATATGCATATATTTCAAGCTGCTTTTTATAGTGTTCTACCCGCTCCGGATGATTCTCATAATCCGGTTTGGGACCGGTCTTATAGTCTACTATTTCAACTGTATCCCCATCACCTTCTACCAAATCTATAATGCCTTGAAGGATATATTCCGGAAGGATAAGATTGATTTCCTCCTCTGCCTTCCATACCCTGCCCAGCTCATCCTTGCGATGATGGTAATATCTGATTACCTGCGACAAAGCATTGTCCTGTTGGTCACCCGTAAGGTAATACCCTGTCTGTTCCTGCATTTCCCTATAATTAAGCAAAAACCATTCTTTTATCGCGTCTTCAGTAACTTTTTCTATGTTGCCTCCGATAATACACTTATTCATGTCTTCAAGCGTGGCGTGTACCAACGATCCTACAGATGTATGGAACATCTGGTTTTGTGCAAACCCATATTCTTTGTAAAACTTATACTGCTTAGGACACCCGTCATACACAGAGATATGCGATGTAAAGGAATACACATGCTTATAATTTACATCTTTAACAGTCTCAAAGATTTCATCTTCTTCATAACATTTAAAATGTGGAAGTGTTTCCAGACGACTTCCAAAATACTTACTGTCATCCTTCTTGGTTGCCAGCACCAACATATTTTGTGCTCTGGAAAATGCCACATAGTACAATCGCCAAAAATCGAAATACTTTATGTTCGCAAGCGGTTCAAACGGTTTTCTTCTAAAGAACCTATTCTCTACCGTCATCAACAAAGGATCACTATTTCTTCTTGGTGCGTTTCCAAGGGATCCCGTCACGACCACGGGAAATTCGAGTCCTTTTGATTGATGTATTGTCATAAAAGAAACACATCCACTTGGAGCATACTCGGATTCATCTTCATATTCGCCAATGCCGTCAATAAAGAGATATTTCAAATAAACATTAAACAATTCCTCCGGCATCGAAATCTTATTGTCCTGAGTTATCAAATGCATTTCATGTAAAAAGCTGAATTTCGATAGCATTCTGGAGATTTCCGAAAGATTCCTTGCCGCCCTTGTCTTCAGCACATTATCTTTCAATTCCGATGACAGATATCCTTTAAAAGGTTCAAAGGCAATGATTCTATAAAAGATATCCAATAATCCCTCTTCTGAATCAGCTGAAAGGGATTGTATTTCAAACATTTTCTTTTCTATGTAATTATGCAAGCCGATATCGGATTTCATTAAAGTAATCGCCTCTTTAACGCATCCGATATAATACTGCCGTAAACCATCCGAGATCTTATAAAGGAACATATTTTTCTTAAGATCTTGAATGTAGGTCGTAAAGCAACTGATCAAACACCCCAGCAGCTGTTTTACCTCAGTTCTTTCAAAAAACATGTCTGACCTCGGTGAATAGACAGGTATTCCATTTTCTTCAAGATACCTTCCTACCTCTACCGCTTCATTGCTTTTTACAGATCTGAATAGAAACGCTATCTGGTTGTAATTCGAGATGTTGCCTCTACTGATCAACCCCCTAACCAAATGTAACAGATCCTCTTTTTCCGCATCCAACGAGTCGCCACCGCATTTATATACGGAATCTTTTTCATTCCCGTCTGATTTGGATGATACTATCTGTTTATCATACCTGTACTTGTCCCAGTTAAAGAGATTTACTCCTTCAACGTCAGTCATCCATTTATTGTAAAAATCTATAATTCCCGGCTCAGATCTGTAATTCTTGTTTAAATGAATTATTGTGCAGCCCTTTTCTCCGAACTTTTGAGGGAATTCAAGAATATTACGTATTGTTGCACCTCTGAAGCGATACATTCCCTGATCATCGTCTCCGACTACACAAATATTCTTTCTCTCACCTGCGAACAAAAAGACCAACTGTTCCTGAATGTAATTTGTATCCTGATATTCATCCACCATTATGTAGTGGATCTTCTGCTGAATATCTTTTTGAAGGTCAGCGTGTGAGGCAAATAGTGCATATGTTTCAGTCTGAATGGCAGAAAAATCCATAGCGCCATTTCTTTCGAGTAATTCCTGATACTTTTTAACAAGCCTTGCTAGTAACCGAACGTCTTCATCCTGGTCGCATTCCATAGCTTCTATATCAACCATTTCTTCCATCAGTTGATTAACATATCTGCAGATTTCCAAGGATTGCTTCCAGGCACCCATTGTTGCCGGAAAATGTTTCTTAAATCCTCCTAAACTGTTAAAATTGTCAATGTTCTTGCAGACAAGATAGGTCTGCTCAAATGCATCTATCATCCTGCTGCTTTTCTTTGTATCTTCTGCCCCCGAATACTCTTTCAACAGCCTTAAACAAACAGAATGAAATGTTCCGATATAGATTTCATTTATGTTTATATTTATCTGAAGCCGGACAAACTCATTTGATATTCTTGTAACCAACTCCTTTGCGGCTTTTTCCGTAAAGGTTACAACCATTACCTCTGACGGCTTTACATCTTTTTCTATGATCAAGTAAGCCAGTCTCTTTACGATTGTGAAGGTTTTTCCCGTTCCGGGTCCCGCGATTATAAGTACCGGCCCCTCCGTCGTATTAATTGCCTGCTTCTGATCATCATTCGCATTACCATAATCAAACACGCTCTGTCACCTACTGTATTTCGTATGTCACTCCGATAGCTTTCATAAAATCGCAAATCTGATTCATCTGACTCTGGTTGGCATGGATCTTTACCACGACTCCATCAGTATCGTTTGATACAACTGGTGCCACCGATTTCTCTGCCATTTCCGAAGTAGTGCTTGCCTGATTTAAACCAGCCTTACTCGCAGCCATAACCAGTTCCTCGTGCTTTGCTTTCGCATCGTCCAAAGACAGTGTTTCCACATATTTTTCTATCAGGGTGTCAACAAATGGTGAGTTAATAGCGCGTATAGCATCTAAATCACTTTTGGCTTTAACTATGGCTTCCTGTATACCCTCTTCATATTTGGATTTGGACGTGGATGCATTCAGCCATTTGGGATCCAATATCTTACTGAATAAGGGCTGCGCTACATCTCCCAGAACAAAGGCTTTCTTATCGTAATATTTTTTTACCTCTTCTTCCTTCTCGCGTTTCTGCCTCTCGGTATAATCCTTTACAACATCATCGATAAGGACTCTCTGTTCCTCAATCATCCCCACGATTTCCTTAACCTGTGGCTCTATGGCATCATAAGGAGCAAGGCATTTTGCCTTATATGCCTTACGCTGATCCTCTATCAGTTTTTTTACTTTAGCCAATACAGCCTTGTCATCCTTTGCGGACTTTATCGACTCATCTGTATAGACCATATTCTTATAGACAGATAATGCCTGAGCGAGCTCTGTCTTTATACTTTCAAAATCCCATAGGGATATTTCTGTTTTTTCAAGGCTAACAATTTGTAATTCGTTCATGCGTGCTCCCTTCTTTAAAACATTTTTCCATACTCTACCAAAACGGCGTGGACAAAATCTGTCTATCAGTTCATTTTTTTACATAAATCCCAGACACAACCCTCTTATCTGTTGGTTTTTTGGCATCGGCTGGTATTGCCCAGTCACGTCCAAATTTTACTGCGCCCTCAATTCTGCCATTGGCACACATAATTTGTACTGTTCTTACCTTCAAACTCCATTTTTCAGCAATTTCTTTTACTGTTACATAGCCTTCTACCATCATTTACCTCGTTATATAACCATCAAAGAGCTTACAATAACACTTGATTTCATTGTACACGCTTAGGCGAAAATTATCAATAATTATTGCTAATCAGTTGTATAAATCGCACGTTCGTTTTGTGCATTTTGAACAAAGCAAAGATACCCATGGCCATCCAAATATCTCAGATAACCATGGGAATCCGCTTAGAACATGTTAAACTCGCTCTGCATACGACAATGCGATCCACTTGAACCACTCTTCTGTTTTCAAAATAAAATATGGCATGTTCAATATCACGATTATTAGTATTACTTGGCTCACAAATTCTGTTTCTTCCACTCTTCCAAGAGTGAAAACAACACCTTCTCCATCTGTGCCTTGGTATAAAATGTTGGGAAGTATTCCTGCAGTTTTTTCTTGGTGATCGTGAGCTGTTGAAATCTGTTGCTCTCATCCTTGGGGGCGTTCTCATTTAGAATCCGCATCAGTTCCATCTTAGAGATTGTTTCATGCTCTTTAAGATAATCTCTCACCGCAAAAATCTGAAATGTCTTACAGATATCATTTTCGAGCATATAATCATAAAGCATTGCCTGGACTTGGTGATCCAGAAAAGAAACTTCCACTGCTGTAGCAAGTGCCAGAGCCTTCCTATCGACAAGATCCAGAATGGAAGGAATAAGTTCCACCAAACGAAGATACCTATGCAACTGTCCACGGCTTTCACCAACCTGCTCAGCAAGTACTATGTCCGTCTGAAAATTTCTCCCGAATTGGGAGGAATTATTTTTTGAGGGACGCCCGGCCTTCCTGCGCATCGCATCATATCGCATTTTATAAGCAAATGCCTTTTCACTCGGCAGGATCTCTTCTCTCTGCAAATTAGAGTCTACCATAGCCAGGACAGCTTCATCATCGTCATAATCTTTCACAATGGCCGGGATCTTTTCCAGACCAATTTCTTTTACCGCAAATAACCGTCGGTGACCGGAGATCATTTCATACTCTCCGTCTTCAATCGGCCTTACAGTGACCGGAACCAACACTCCGTTAAGCATGATACTTTCCACAAGCTCATGCATCTTGTCATCATCCAAGACCTTGAATGGATGATCCTTAAACGGACGAATCTTTGCAACTTCAATCTCATCACATCCTGCAACTGTGGGAACCCCCAACAATTCATCGATGGATGTCATCTTGATTTTCTGACCCACTCTCTTAGCCATGACTGATCACCTCCTCTGTGAGTGTCCTGTACGCGGAGGCGGCTTTGCCTTTCGGATCGTACTGATAAATACTGGAACCTTCCGCACTGATTTCTGCAGCTCTGACAGACAAAGGGATCAATGTTTCAAACACTCCAATCTGATCTGAGTAAGTATCAACAACAAGCTTAGAAATATCCTTGGCATAATTTGTCCTGGCATCAACCATTGTGAGGAGAATTCCTTCAACCCGGAGTTTCTTATTGAGTCTCCTCTGAACACGTCCAATGGTCTTAATCAACTGTTCTAATCCTTTTACCGGAAGATAGGCCGCCTGAACCGGAATCAGCACGCTGTCTGCACAAGCCAGAGCATTTATCGTAAGCATCCCAAGCGAGGGCATGCAATCGATGATAATGTAGTCATACTCAGACTTAATGATTTCAACTAAACTACGAAGCATCACTTCTCTGCTCATAACATTTACAAGATTGATTTCAAGAGCTGACAACTCGATATTTGCCGGAATGAGATCCACACCTTCCTCATGATGGATGATCGTCTCACTAACCGATGGTTTCTGCTCTTCCATGACTTCGGAAAGTAAAGATGCCAGAGTATGATCGAGTCTGTCCGGTTCTCTGTAACCAAGACTGATCGTCAGAGAGCCCTGAGGATCTCCATCGATCAATAAAACCCTATTCCCTTCAGATGCTAAGCCGATACCGAGATTAACCGTTGTCGTTGTTTTTCCGACACCACCTTTTTGATTCGCAATCGCAATAATCTTACACATGATCTATGCCCTCCTATTCCGGATCATCGCTATACATCACTTCGATGTACTCATCCAGTTTCTCTGTGTTTACCAAAACAATCCTTTTGATGTGGTAGACTGCCTTGGCTTCCTTCGCCAATTCCATAAAAGAATGAATTCCCATAGAATAGAGAAGCGCACCCTCGTCATAGCGCACCCATTTCTTCTTTCCACCAGCAGCAAACTGCTTCGCCATGTTATCCAACTTTTCCTGTTTCTCGGGATTAATTGATTTTCCTCTGCTATACATTTCAGATACCTCCGTTTTCTTCCATACACTGTTTTTCCAAATATTCTTCAATAGCATCTAAATCGATGACCACATTTTTCTTAATACGGATATTGGCTTTTGCCGCCTTTGCAAGAGTGACGAACGAGTAATAGTTCATTGAATAGATTCGTGCTCCCTCGGCATAAGAAACAAAAGTCCGCTTTTTACCTTCGAGAAAACGATCAAGATCCGGACCTCTTCGTAATGCCCGTAGCTTCTCCTTCTCTTTTTCAGCGGCAATCTCTTCTTTGGTTCTCTTTGGCATATTTATCTCCTTTCCAACAAAACCAATGGTTAGCAGTTACACCCAAGCACGAAAAAAGGCACCTACCCTAGTTTTCACTAAAGTAAGTGCCTGTTAAACCATTCAAAAGCTGTTCCTATTGATTGGTTACTTGTTCTGTTTTCAGCTAAATACGAGGTTCACACTGTGTTCCGTGATATTCCTCGATGCATTTTCTCACTCTGACATCACGTTCCGCTACAGTCCACTTTTGTCCTCAGAAATCGAAACTTTTTGCATCGTTCCGTCCTGATACGACTGTGACCGTTGCACCACGACACGCAGCGTCTTAATGCGTCCTGCTACATCAAGTCGTCGAGCGGAGCGTCGGGACGGATTTGGGGTTTTTATACACTCCGTTCCACCCTGCTCCTCTACATTCCGCCTTAATCCATCCAGCGTTTACCGACTCTTTACATCCCGTTCCGTGGTGATGTCTTAACGTGTGGTACCGGGTGCGTCAAACCTAAAAAGACGGTTGCTCTATGGACTAAGACGTATGGTATTTTGGGTGAAAAATATGCACTGTTTTCACAGGCACTTTTACAATACAAAAATCTTGTCTTCCATGTTCTTGATGACTTCCTTCTTCTTGTCCTCGGTGCAGTCAGCGTAGATATCCAAAGTAGTCTGAACATCCTTATGGCCCATTACCGACTGGATCACCTTGATGTTGCTTTCGTTCTCACAAAGCCTGGTGCAGAAGGTGTGTCTCAAGTGGTGTGCGGAGAAGTCCGGAAGGAGCAGAGGCTCTCTCTTTTCTCTCTTCGCATTGGCAGTCTCTTCTCTATTATAGTCTGCCGTGATGTTGTGGATCGCATGATTCACTTCGGAAGGTATCGTTATCGTTCCACCGGAACTTGCAAATACGAAGCCTGAATAACCATCGATCTCCTGCGTGCAAAAGCCGGTGATCTGCTGGATCTGATATTCCTCCAGGAATGCATCATACACTTCCCCGATCATCGGGATCCTGCGACATCCTGCCTCCGTCTTCGGAGTGTTGATGTGGAAGTTGGTTCCCGAATCATCCACCTTGCGGTGTACAAGGCTGTGATTGATATCGATGATCCTATTCTCGAAATCCAGGTCCTCCCATCTGAGGCCAAGGCACTCACCGATTCTCATCCCGCTTCCGATCAAAACTGTTATGACCGGTTTCCATCCCTGATACTGATGGTTGGAATAAAGGTAGTTCATGAATGCTTTCTGCTCAGGTACCGTGAGCGACTTACGCTTGGTCTTAACCCATACATGACTCTTCTTGATTTCTCCGAGAACTCCGGCTGCCGGATTTACACGGATGAGTCCGTCACGAACTGCCATCTGGAATGCCGGATGAAGCACGGTATGAACGTTATCAACTGTTGCCGGGGAAAGCTTCTCCTCCAATAAAAGAGAATAGTAGTATTCCCTTACATCCGTATAACGAACCTGTATCAACCGCCGCTTTCCGAAGGTCTCCCTGACATAGTGATCATAGGTATAAACGTAATTCGTCCTGGTCGTAGGCTTGAGGTCGTATTTCTGTTTGATGTACGAATCAAATACCTCGTTGACTGTAACACGCTCTGCTCTCTGGGGATCCAGTCCATCCTCCAGATCGCGTCTGATCTGCTGTTCCTTCTTTCGAAGTTCCACGAGATCTTTTCCGTAGACGGTGTGACGCTTTCTGTTTCTGTCAGTGTAAGAATAAGAATAGCGTCCGTCTGCCCGTTGACACTCACCGCTTCTGAGCGCATAGCCGCGGGAGTCCTTCCTGCTCTGTGCCAATCTGTTTACCTCCTTTTTGGAGAGGCACAGCTTTCTTAGGGTTTGGTCTTGTAAAGGAGCTCAAGTGCTTCCTTAAAGACCTGTGCTTGGGTGAGATTCATCTTCTCGCAGTATGCCAAAAGTCTGTCGCGTTCCGCTTCGGTAACTCTAAAGCCAACTTTAATGTACTTTTTGTCTTCTACCGTAGGCCTTCCGCGTTTTGCCATTTTCCTGCTCCCTTCAGATCTCTACTCACATTATATTTAATGCCCCACAAAAAATCAATGTATTTTTTGAAAGCTGTGCATCTTATTTTCATTCCATACTGTTCCATTAAATGTCTCTGAAGTTCTCGATGTACTCGTCGATGATCTCCGTATTTACCAGAACGATCCTCCTAATGCGGTAGATTGCTTTCGCTTCCTTGGCAAGTTCGGTAAACGCATGGATTCCCATGGAGTACATCGCTGCGCCTTCTTCATATTTCACGAACTTCTTCTTGCCGTTCGTAAAAAGGCTTTCCATATTCTCATATTCTTTTCTCTTATATCCCATGATCTAACCCTCCTGTATAGTTTCCCTGAAGAAAGCAATCGTCTTACCTTCCAGCTTTTTTCTTGTTTTCGATACGATATTCAGAATCGTCTGATACGCCTTATCTTCTTCCTCCGCGATCTCTACGAGCTTTCTCCCGTCATGCAGATGACTGTAGGTGATCTTGAATTCCGCCAGGGGAAGTGCCTTGAGGCTTGTATCAAAGACCTCGTATTCCCTGCGCATCATATGGATCGTCAGGATGTCCCGCTTATGCTTCTCGGGATCATCAGTTTCCTTCAAGATGTTCCCGGAGAAATTGCACTCCTCGATGGCATCGCGGATCATGATATGCTCAATCGCTTTTGCAGCCGTCGGATCGCTGCGATGACTGGTCTGGATCCTTACGCCCAGGTCATCATCATTTTTCTTCCGTCTGTTGTATTCGACCTCAAAGAGGATCCGGTTGAACAGTCCGATTTCGTAACAGTCCACCAGCTGCGGAAAGATACTGTAGTTCTTGTAGATCAGTCGGAAGCGTTCACGGGGAGTTGCTTTCCCGTAGCTTTCCACCAACTTATCTTCTGTAATGCACATGTTCGCACCTCCATTTTCTTTCTTGGAGGTTAGGCTTGCCGGCTTGCGTCACCTCTTGCTTACACATGCAATTCTACGGAACTCTATGTAAAAAGTCGTTCCCCAAACAGACAACCTCAGGTTGACCGATAGACAACCACCGGACATAAAAAAGGTACCGGTCTCCCGATACCCTGTTCTTACATATTAGAAACTGCCTTGATCTGTGCGAGTAAAAGCGCTCTTACCTTTTCATCGGTAATACTCTGAAGCAGTCCATACACTTCCTTCTCAAAAGGATCCTTTTCTTCTTCAAAGCCAAGCAGATAATCCGGCGTCGTGTAAAGAGCCCTGGCAATCTCGGCAAGGCAGCCTGCTCTCATCTCTTTCTTATCGGTCTCATAATATGAGATCGTGGACTTCTTCATATATAAACGCTCCGCCAGTTCCTCCTGGGTCATTCCAAGTCTGATCCTCTGTGCTCTGATCCTCTGTCCTAATGTTTCTTCCTTAATAGATATGTTCATCTTCTCCTTCTTTCCGGGCGAACCGGAAAAAAGAGATGTACTGTTGTGTCCGTTACAATAAACAAAACGCACGAAAAGACTCCGTTTTACCGGTTATCTTTTCATGCGTCCGCGGTGGGTCATGCCCCCATATCATGAAGCCCTAATTTAGTTGTCATTATGCGTGTCATGCACGCTTGATTTCGTCCTGATTGCTAAAGCTTATAAGTAGCACTTTCCGAGAGCATCCGTTCTCTCAGCAATCTGCCCCTCTGTAAAATTCTTGAGGGTCACTACTCTGGTACATTTGTGAGTGTGGCACTTTATCATAATGCCGTTCATAGCCGGAGCCGTCCTGTCTCCGGTCAGTGCGTAGGAGATCCGCATGGATTTCCTGCACTTCTTGCAATAAAAATCAATCGCCTGCATTCGGCTCTTCACCTCCAATTCATCAATTTGATCTGAAGTCTGAAAAGGAAAGGGAAAGTCACCTTTACAGATTACTGCGAAACGTTGATTAGTCGATCCGCAAAGCGAGCTGACTATAATACCCCGAGGTCCGGGCAGCTCACCAAAAGCCTCTATATTCAGTTTTTCTTCCGGCGCAGAAAGAAGATAGTTCATATCCTCCTACGCGTGTAAACAATCATAGGCATGTTCATTACCTCCATCCCAAACAAGCAGCGAACCAAGTTCCGACCGCCGAAGGTTAGCGTGGTTCGCAAGCCCCTTCCCATATAGTTACGTTTATCGGGGTATCATTCTGCCGGCCGGCCAGTACGTGTACCCCTTACGAGTATCTAATATAAAACAAGTCTAATTTGATTTCAATAGAAACATGTTTCCGTTTTCTAATTATATTAGATTTTTCTATTGATTTTATCCGCCCTATGAAGTATATTAGATTCACAGATGTGTGGGCTGTATCCCACACTTAGAAAGAGGTCACTTATGGACAATATCGGAAACATATTTGCAGCATATCGGAAAAACCTGAAATACTCACAACAGGATATCTGCGATAAGCTTACCGGAATGGGAATCCCTACCAAGCCTGCAGCATACAGCACCTGGGAGACCGGTAACAGCATTCCGAACGCAGTACAGTTTCTTGCGATGTGCAAGATCCTCGGGATCACGGATATCTTCAATCAGTTTATAGGAGGATACAATCCGGACGATCCGATGGCCGAGCTCAATGAGGAAGGCAGAGCGATGGCGCTTAATTACATTGACCTGCTGAAGGGCTCCGAAAAGTATCAGGCAGCACCCGTCCGTATCCTGCAGCCTGTCAGGATACTCAATCTCTATGATATGCCTGTATCCGCAGGAACCGGGCAGTTTCTTGACAACGACAGCTACGAAGAAGTCGAAGTCGGACCTGAAGTTCCGGAGACAGCTGATTTCGGAGTGCGCATCAGTGGAGACAGCATGATGCCGAGATACCTGGATAAACAGATCGTGTGGATCCAGAAGACAGATGAACTGAATGATGGAGAGATCGGGATCTTCTATTACAACGGAAACGCCTACTGTAAGAAGCTTCTATGCAATAAAAAAGGAACGTACCTCATCTCACTGAATGACAAGTACGATCCTATTGAGATTGCCGAAGGAGAAACATTTAAAACTTTTGGCCGGGTTGTGAGTTAGAGTCCAGATTATTGTACATATTGATTGCTACAATATAATCGCTCCCCGTACCAGGTCAACCAAAAAGGAGGGATTATATGGCAGTCAAAAATGATCTTAAGAAACTGCGCAAGGAACAGCGCTTAAAGCAGGCCGATCTTGCAACGGCTGTCGGTATGTGCGAAAGAAGCATCAGCAACATCGAGCTTGAAAAGAATCCGGCCAGCCTTGAAACAGCTCTGCGCCTTGCAGCATATTTTAAAGTCCATGTGGATGATATCTTCCATTTGGACACGGAAGATAATCAATCTTAAGGAAGGAGGTCGCCTATGAGCCAGCCCTATCAGATCATCGCCGTAGATTTTGACGGAACCCTTTGCTTCAGCAATTGGCCGGATCTTGGCGAACCGAATCGACCTTTAATTGAATACCTTAAGCAAATGCGTGCCTCCGGCAACAAGCTCATCCTCTGGACCTGCCGCGCCGGAGATGCCCTGGAGAAAGCAGTCTCCTGGTGCAAGGATCAAGATCTCACCTTTGATGCCGTCAATGATAACCTCCCGGAAGTCATCGAAATGTACGGCAACAATTCCCGAAAGATCACCTGCGACTATTACATTGACGATAAGGCCGTTCTCCCGGCCATGGTAAATGCTTAGAGCTCACCCGATGAAGGTGAGCCCTTTTATTCTCCAACCTAGTCTTAATTAAACCTGTTCTGCACTACACTTTATAATCTCATGTTACTCTATACACCAAACGTCCTTGATCACATTTTGTAACCGCAGCACTTTTTGTATTTTTTTCCGCTTCCACATGGGCACGGATCATTTGGATATATCTTTTTTCTTGTTGAAGAGATTCCCGGCATGCGGCTGATTCGATTCATATATTCCGTCACTTCATTCACATCCATCCCTCGGATAATCTGCAATTCTCTTAAACGATATAAGTATTCTGCTACAATCAATAACCCCTGGAATAATCGCAATGCTTCATTTTCAAATTCAAGAAGATACTCTTCTTCGCTTCTGGTTCTGTCTTTCGGATTTGGGATATATGTAATCCTCTGTGAAGCCGTATCGTACTCGACATCATTATGTCCGATCGCGTTTCTCAGTTTTGAATTAACAATAATATTAAGCTTGTCAGAGTACATTTCAGAATCAAGACAATACTTATATCGAGCTGCTTTTGTCAATCCAATAAAATCTGAGAGAGTTGTGTTCCTACTATCCAAAGGATTTAGATTATCATAATCATTTCGATATTTGATGTTGTTAAGAGCAACCGGAATGATTAAGAGATTGCCAAGTGCTTCGTACACATCTAAATAAAACTGTTTTACCGTATCGAAATTACTTGTGGTTGATCCTTCTGATTCGAAGTCTACATTTCCATTCTTACAATACTGCATTGAAAAAGCTGGAATAAGTGCCGGAAACACTCTAAGGAATTCATCCATGACTTTGTAAGACAGCAATTGCAATTCTCTAAGACCGTACCCCGAATTCCGATCAAGAAAATCTATCAACTCCTTTGTCTGAGTCATATCAAGCTTCAGTATTCCTTCGCTGAACCCAATATTATCTAATACATCTTTTCTCAGCGGTTCAATAAAGCCATGAATCTCTATCATATGAACAGCTCTCAAAACTTCGAGTTCATTTTTGCACGGCATGAGACTTTCATCGAATATCTTTCGAATCTCCTTCACCAGATATTCATTATTTAGGTCTTTACTCAAGTCCAGAATTCTCTTGTACTGACTCCATTTTTCTTTTGTATTTTTAAGTGAACCTACTGATTTGCAAAACTCTTCGTAAGCATCGTCAGAGTCCATTCGATTCATCGCCCTTATGAACGGTGATATCGGATTTGTCAACGGATCTTCTGCCATCCTCTGCTTCATAACAGGAAACTCTCCTGAGCATTCAACCATATAATCAGCATTTTCATCGTTGACTACTTCTGCATTTTCAAAGGAAAAATCTAGTCCCGGAGCTTCTTGCCCAATTATCACTTTACCAGAAAGAGATGTTTTGCATTCCCCACAGGTAACAACAATCGGATGCTCAGACAACCATCCCACTTGAAGACGAACTCTCGTAATCTTTCCACAAACCTGACATTTTATAAAACAGTTATATACCATAGTATTTTCTACTCACTTACCCACTCATTTGTTTTTATACTCTTAATTATGTATTTCGAATCAGTATTAAGTTCCAAGCTAAATCAACGGCATTCTCAAATACGTATTGGTTTCGTACTTATTGGCATAATTGGGTATACAGTCCAGATAAAATGTTTGAGGTATACCTACTGCTAACATTCCATCCTCATTTCTGTATTTCATCATTATCAGTAAATCATTTTCATATAATCCCAATCTCAAGGAATTAAAACACTCACTGTTTTCTGAATTCTTTTTTGATAATTGCACCTGTTTTTGTGTGCGTTTTCCTAAGGTAACATATCCCTTGATCAATTCTATAGTTTGCGTATCAGCGATGCTAACAGGGCTGCCAGAAAGACCTTGCAAATTTCCTTTTGTTACATATACCAATCTTTTGTCGATCCTTTTATTATCCATAGCCAAAAATTCTGACTGATTATAAAAGAAGTCAATCGCCTCGCCTGTAATAGCAATATGTGTTTGGTGGCTAGATCTATCTGTTTTGTTTCGAATCATTATATTGGCGTTTGCCAATCTAATAGAAATCATTTCCTTGAAGTTTTCATTTGAAAAGTATCTATCTACCATCAAATCGTTATATCCAAGATCAATGAAATAGTCTTTAACTAATTGAACAAGCATATCGTAGGCTGCCATTTCAAACCTCCTCTATAGATCTTTTTATTGCATCAGCAATAATAGTCCCCAATAATGGTGGAACTGAATTTCCAACCTGCATATATGTTTTCGTGTACGATCCACGGAAATAATAATCGTCAGGATACGACTGTATTCTCGCTGCCTCTCGTGGAGTTAATCCTCTCGCTTGAAAAGGATGAATGTACATATTACAGTCAAATTTCATATGTGCAGTTATAGTTTTACAAGGCTTATCAGGTTCAAGTTTAAAATACTTATCCTTAAATATTTTTTCTCTACGTTTGTACGGCATTATATCAGCTATTTTAGGATCTGCTGAATTGTCACCCGGATTCAATCTACCAAAAATATCAATATCTCTCTCATTGTTGTATCTAGCCTTGTGATTGAACAATATACTCTGATGGCGACCACTGTTTATCAGTTTTACATAGTCAGATTGCTTGGATTTACGCAATCTAGAAAAAGTATAACCAGACAATGCATCTTCTCTCTCCGTTTGATTCGGTATACGTTTCGCCTCAAGCGAAGGCAAATCACTTATTGCATCAATCAAAACGGCACTCGGCTTGCTTCTCCCCATCGTGAATATTTTTTCAAATACACTTTCATTGTCGATGCCTATTCTGTTCCCGATAAAAATTACTCTTTCTCTATTCTGCGGTATTCCAAAATCCTTTGCATTCAATATATGTGCCTTTGCACTATATCCTATCCTATTAAAATCTTGAATTATCTGCTCTTTAACCCCCAACATCCCTCGTACATTTTCCATAACAAAAAAAGTGGGCGCTAAAATCTCTATTGCTTTAACAAAACTCTTATACAAATGATTTCGTGGATCGTCTATTAGTCTCTGTCGATTAGCCATGCTAAAGCCTTGGCAAGGAGGGCCTCCAATCACTACATCTACATTCTCATATCTTGATAATTCTTCTATGCGGACTAATACATCATTAATATCTCCGGCGATCAAGTGTTTTTCCGGAACCTCAGGATGATTCAATGAAATAGTATCTATACAACAATCTTGAATATCATTTGCCAAGCTCATTTTAAATCCAGCACTATGGAATCCAAGAGACAACCCACCAGCTCCGCAAAAAAAATCTGCATAAGTTAATCCTTTGCGCTTTTCTTCCTTTTTCTGCTCCTGTGTTCTATATGCATTACACCATTTTGAGATAGGGCACTGATTACATGATCCCTGTTTACACAATACAGCTATTTGACCAAGCACCTCTTGAAAATTATCTATTAGTGTTTCTCGCTTTTCTTTGAATTCAACATTTTTATCCTGTCTGGATTTATCTTTTGTAAAACTACATACTTTTTCCAAAACGAACAACGCGTCCTCGCGAGAGCATTTCTTTTTGAAGCAGTTTGCAATTCTCATTATATCTTCTAAATCATTATGCATTTATGCTCACCTGTTTTAATATACTTTTTGCAATTGCGTAAGACACATTTACCGTGACAGCATTTCCAAACTGCTTATATGCTTGGGCATCTGATACTTCAATCTTGAAGCTATCCGGGAATCCCTGCAGCCTCGCGCACTCTCTTGGCGTAAGACGGCGAACGCCCTTCTCTTGTGTCACATAATTATCCTGGCATGCTCTATGCATTTTTGCCATAGTCGCAGTTAATGGTCTTGCAATTGTAAGATCTATTTCCGATTTTGCATAATAGCCACCAGTTCCATTAGACAAGATTGTTTTTAGTATTCGATCACTCAAAAAATACTTATCAGGTACATCTTGCTCAAGAAGATCTTGAAGAGTAAGTTTCAAAGACACCCCCTTAGGAAACTTATAATCTATATCATCCATCAAGCAAACAAGAAAAACTCTATTTCTGGTTTGCGGAACTCCATAATCAGCGCTATTCAACTGAGCTGAAAAAACATGATATCCTAATCCCTCTAAGGTTTCTCTAATCACCTTAAAAGTTCTTCCTTTATCATGAGTCATCAAATTCCTAACATTCTCTAGAACAACAATTCTGGGCTGCTGTCCTCTGTTCTTTTGACTTTCGATTATTTCAACCACTTTAAAAAACAGCGTACCGCGTCTATCATTAAACCCATTTTCCTTCCCCATCATACTAAAAGGCTGACATGGAAATCCGCCTATAAGGACATCATGTTTCGGAATCGAATCTAAATCAACTTGATTGATATCCGCACAAATTGCCTTATTAGGGAAGTTCTTGTTATATGTCTCAACGGCGTATTTATCAAAATCATTTGACCATACTATTTCATATCCAGCTTTGTGAAATCCATAGTCAAGACCACCACAGCCGCAAAACAAGGATGCTACTCTCATCATTACCTCTTCCCAGGAAATCCCTCATCAATAAGCTTAGCCTCAATATTCACAATTCTTTGGCACTGCTTCTCAGAAGGAATCCTTCCCATATTCATTTTAGTTGCCGCCATCAAAAAACTAACATCAATCTCTGTGAGGCACTTCTTTTCTTTCCCCCACGCCAATGCTTTTTCCCAGTATTCCTGCCCTTTTGATACTACTTCTGCTTGTACTTGAATACCATTGACGATGTAATGATCCTTTCTACCGTTAGACTTTTCTTTCTTAACCTCATCTTTATCAAGCAAAACTTCTATTATCTTCTCGTCAAGCACATATTCTTTTGCCTTAAGCGTTATCCAACACTGTTCTTTCTTACACCACTCAGTAACATTTGTAATCGGTCTGCTTTCATCTGTGATGTGTAAGAAGACAAATTTAATCATTTTAATCAGTTCGTCATATAATTGATCCGGAACAGCTTGTTTATCCCATATAAGCCTTGTATTCAACCCATATCCAGGAAACTGCTTTTGAATCATAAAATGCAGATAAGATAATGTGTAAACAACTATATTGGCTTTATAGCCCTTTTCATACCAATCTTGTTTCGGAACCAATTTGTCGATGCATTTGAAAATTATGGCGACTGCTACAGTATCCCTATAATACTGCTCGTTAAATTGAACATCATCCTTATCCCATTCATCAACAATAAAATTAGCAAATTTAGTAAAGTTCTTCTGAGCACCTAAACTTACGAAATAAGGATACTCTTTCCACGAATTTTGATACTTTGCAAAGTCGGTTTTCGTTATCTTCTGATCTTTCGGATTTTGCATCTGATATTTCTTCTTTTCAGCCTGCGTCATTTTACTCTGTTCTTGCTCATACTGGCCCCGTGATCTTTCGAAAAACCAATGTGTTTCATATTGTAATCCATTTACCGCAGGAGCATAAATACGTCTTGATATCTGCTGCATGCGTATATTAAATTCGTGATTCGAGAAGAAATCCGCATCAGATACTTTATTTTGACTATTTGATCCCCTTGATATCTTTGGAATCAAGATCTGAGCTTGTTCATGGTCCGGAATCACTGTAAGCTTCATCTGTACATAAATGCCAGATAAATCTGCCTTATCCTTATACCTCGTATTTGAGAGAGAGGCGGTGGTTTGGCCCCCATTAACAATCTGCAGATTATTGATAGAGGTCACATATGTTCCCCCCGCCTCTGATGCAGTTTGCACGCTGGTGGCTGTAGCAGATATTCCATTATTATACGCAAAAAACATCCTCTTGCTCTCTCCGTCCGCTTCAAGGATAGTTTTTCTAATATTCTTATTTACATTTCCTTTGGCTGATAAGAACGATCTTACATTCCCTTCCAATAATGTACTTCCATATGTATCATATAAATCTGCAAGAATTGCACCAGGAATAACACATAACAAGCACTTAACATCATCTGTTGATGCATCACTTGCCTCAAGACACGGCAATCCTTTTTCTGTAATCTTTAAAAAATCTATCTCAACTGGTTCATGGCCATCACCCGTACTCATTACACGGTATAGCCTCTGAATATCCCAAATATTATATTCAATACTAATGCCATTTATCTGGCCAAGGTCTAATGTGGAAATTTTTCCACTCATTGCCTTATCGGTAACAATGAAAAACTTATATTTTCGAATGGTATGTTCAAGATTAACTATTCTTTCCACTAAATCATAAGCCGGCGTACTTATCTCCATTTCATTTCTAAAATTCCCGTTCAATGAGCCATCCAGAAATGTATTTAATTTCTCAAATAATGCATTTGCATCGGTTAATGTAAGTGTACTTGCTTCGTTCTCACCATCATATTCAGCAATGAACAGCGACATGGAATAGTCATACTCATCAAACGAATATGCATCCACTCTATAACTTTTTCTACCATACTTGCCCGTAGAAAAGCACTCTTCGAAATCGGAAATCACATTAATGTCCTGTAAATCCTCCAGGACTGTTTTCACGAATGTCGAAGCAGTACCAGCATCATCAGCTGCTGCAAACATTTTTACATTTTCTAAATAATCTTTTCTAAAATCACTCAGCTCCATATGTATTCTTCACCAACCTTCCAGGGTTCAATACCAGCTATAGAAAGATCATATCTAACAGCGACTATTTCAGAAGGAACCTTATCAGTTACGAGTCTCGGAAAGTCTTCTCCCACACGATAATAGTTGCTTGTTCCAATTCTGAATAAAACTTCTTCATACGCTTGTTTATCCAGATAGCCTAGTGAAACCAGCTTTTCCTCAAAAATACGGCTGGCATCAGGTGCATCACTTAGAACACTTCGCATTTTGTCTACCATCGCTTTTACAGAAAGCGCATCCGGATCAGTTTTGGAAGATTCATCCACGTTAATTATTACTAAACACCCAGGTATATCTGTTTCCAACTGATTTAATGAAGAAATGGTAACCTTATCCTTCCCAGTGGAAATTGCCTTTATCTCGTACCATTTGTCGTTTAATACATAGTCTCTATCTGCTCCGGAAGGTCCCTGCCAGGATTGAATAAGATCATCCTTTGAGACACCCTTATCCAATAAATACTGAGCAAACTTCAATTCTCCAACCAACCCTTTAAGAACACTCAACGGAAGAGTTTCGTGCATAGTCGCAAATAGTCTTTGCCAAGCTAAAAATCTTGCCGCTACTCTACTTATTCCCTCTTGTTCAGAATTAGCAGTATATGAACTCTCTACCAAATCAACACATAGCCTGGCAAAAATCTCTTGATTTTTACTTTCTACCGAAGCAATCTGTGTCGCCCATTTTCCATCTTTGCGTTTGTTCTTTTCCACTTCAAGAGCCTTGCTCGATTTCATCTGACATGGTTCTATCACGGTTATAAGTGCCAATTCATCATAGCCTTTTTCATTAATTCCAATGAAAAAATCAAGCGGATGTGATGGATCAAGACGTTGCATATAGCCTTTTTGTGTTCTAAAATCCTCCCACTTACTAATAAAATCAGTCGTCTTCATACTCATCATCCTCCTCGAAATTAAGCATATTCTGCTCACTTACCCTATTCAGAACATACTTTACTTTCTGGCTTTCATTAGATGCACCTTTGTATGCCCCCGGAAATCCTAAGCCTAAACCAATTACAGGAAGATCTCCAACAAGCTCTATAGACGCCTTGTCTGAATTTGCTTTTCTTCCGCTACCATCCTCCTGCTTTGGAATTTGTTCTTTATCAATTTTAATCACATAAATCAATAGAACCGGTTCTCTTTTCAATTTAAGATACGGCTTATCTGGAATTGTTTTTGCGTCTGGTTTGTCTTTATGAAATTGTTCTTCAACCTCTGTCTTATCTTTTTCAGTCAAACCATATTTCGTTGCTCCTGGCACGCCAACTCTCGCACGCTGGCCAGAAATGAGCAAACAATTATCATCTGTCAGCATCACACGACTTGAATACTTAATGTTTTTACAAACATCTTCATTCTGTATATATTCCGCTTCCACAAGATCTCCGCTTCCGCCTATAACAGCAACCGTCCAAAGCGGATATTCCGAAGAATTTCTTATGTGCGCCGAAAGGTCGCTTGAATTAAACGGAATATGTCTGGGATGAGAAACAAATGCAGATATATATTTTGCTATTATTTCTTTTTCAACCCCAGAATAAACCAATCTGTTTTTATCATAATTTAGGTCAGGATTATAGTATCTTTTGTCGGATGCCAAATCACACAACAATTCATTCGTTAATTCCAAATTGACTTGCAAACATTTTGCTTTGTTTGCAATCAATTTAGGAGTTTCCACCACTTCAGCAGCAAGAGATATCCACTGCTCTACAGTAGTCGTAGCTCTCATTTTCGAACGAGCAGTGACGAACAACGATGCCATATTCTGCTGAACCTTTAGTCCAAAGTCTCTTGGAGTAAGTCCAACTCTCCTCATTTCAACTATCTCATCCCGCAGTTCGTCCGTGGCATTAGATATATACTCATACCAGCCCATCGCAGCCGGTTCCATCCATATCCTAAACAACTTATCATAGCCATTTCTATACCCAAACCATCTTCCCATCTGCATTAAAGTATCATACATCTGAGAATTTCTATCGAAATAACTTACGCTCAATCCCTCCAGCGTTAAACCTCTTGATAAACTATTACCGCCTACAGCAATTACTCGCAAACCTGTTTCTTTGTATGGCTCATAATCTAATCGTTCAATCCCTTTTTCTTTGGATTTCTGATTAACCAATCTAACTACAATCGGAGCTGTTGATTCATACAATCTATCAAGAACTTTTTCCCATTTCTGATTTGTTATCTCTTCAAGGTTAAACTCATTCCAAACATTGAATAACTCTTTTATCTCTTTATGCTCCATTGCTTGTGTATATGGCAATTTACTGTACGACTGAATCTTCAATAAATACTTCGATAAATATTCATTAACCAGATCAAATACTTGATCTTGAACATTAACAAACTGGCTCACATTAATAAGCATAGATCTGTGGGATTTTTTATTTCCGGTCAGATCCTGTAACGTGTTTACTATAAGGAAGTATTTAATCGCTTTTTTCAAACTATCCGGCAAATATGGTACGACATGACCAGATTTTGCTCTTGACCTAAATACAAATGTGTTATTTTCTTGATCAATAACAACATCGTCAATTACCTCCAGTGAATTTCGATATTCGCCACTAGGAGAAAAAATTTTTCTTGCACCTATATAATGTGTAGGAGCTGATAACGCATAGATAAAATCACTCGGGAAAAGGTTGAACTCCTCTGCTCCTTTATCTAATTCTGGATCTATAAAAATATTTGCAAATGGTGTAGCCGTAACCGCTACATATGTTGAACGATTAAAGAGTTTTAATACCTCTACAATTGCATTGTTAATTGTCGTCGGGCTTTTATCAGGTTTATTTGTATTTACAGATGCATTATCTGCCTCATCATCAATAAGTAATAATGGCAGATCGATCTTATCTCCGACATGATCCGTGTTTCTTGTGCTTAACCAAGTAGCTAAGTTTTCTAAGACGCTCTTATTCTTTTTCAAAACAAGAATAACAGGCTCATTGAGACCTTTAATTGTAAAATTCAACGATTGTAATTTCGCGGAGCTGAAGTCGGACAAGACGTCTGTAAATTGATAGGCTGTTCTATTGCTATCTATACTACCAACTCCAACATACTTCTTTTCGGGATTCTTCTTTAATACATTCCTACTATTTAATCCCACAAAACCCGCGTCCACTCTTTCCTGTGTCTGTTTGCGCAGACCTTCAATGGTACCAGTTAATAAAATAATTATTTTATATCCCGCATCAGCTGCTTTATTACACAAAGCAAGATAGTTAGATGTTTTTCCTGACTGAATATCACCTAATACAAGTCCTTTTCTCTTCCACCTACCTTCTTCAGCAGGATTCCCACACAAATCGAGAATATCATCACTGACTTGACCAAGCGTATCAATCACATCGGTTTTCCATCCCTGATCCACTTCAAGATACTTATAATATCTATTCCAGTAATAAAAATTTATCTCGGCTCTTCTGCTCGCAATCCATGGATGATATGTAACATCATTGATGACACTGTTTCCCATATCCATTCGAACTTTATAGCTCGCCTGTAGCTGTTTCTCTACATATGTCTTTTCACTTTCTTCCATCGGCATCAGCTTCGCCACTTCTTCTATGGCATTCTTTATGTCGTCTTCAGATGGATTTGTATCACCAATTTTGGATTTGATTATCATTCGTGCCATATTCTCACAAATGTTTAAATCAGCCATTGATTTTTTCCTCCGCGCATACTTTCTTTATCTCATCCATGTAATACATAAACGGTTCTATGGTTTCAAAGTTCTTCATTGTAGTATCTAAGTGATCATCTTTTATAGCTTGTTTAATTATCTGCCTTGCCATAAAGACAACTCTTTCGCACTCATCTTTTTCCTTGTCATGGACAAATTTCACATCTGAATGCATATCCATATGCAAGTTATTAAACGGCAAATTATTTTGCACTGTCTCCAGATACTGTTTGAGAAGTTTAATCGACTCCGGATCTAATCGATCAGTAATTAATTCCAAGGAAGGGTGTTCCATATTTACAACATATTTAACTCCTTCTCTTGTCTCGACTTTATCCCAAACATGAACAACATTATCCGCTGTTTCTTTTTTTACTCTAAAAGAATTTGCTCTTTTACTTCCAGCGGACATAGTTCCCACAAGCTGCTTCAGCCTAGTTTTTACCACTTCTGGAGGATATGCAGTTGATTTTTTTATATCAAGTGTCCATAAGTCATCTAGTGAATTAGGAATATCAACCCTCACACGTGTAAGTTTCGTAAACTCGTCCATTCTGATGAGTTTAAACCAAGTTCCCCATGTTATTAATCGTTTATTTCGGTATATATAAAAACCTTGTAGATTTCTTAATCCATCTTTGCCCCCGTATAAATCTATTTCGTCCTTGGTCATGTTCGATGGATGCGGAAGCAAATATGGTCTAATAAGAACGCGTCCTTCTCTTCCTGGTATCTCTATTTTTTCGTCATCCATCACGATTGTACTTTTTGCTGTAAAAAAGGGATCAAACGCAATCAGTTGGATACCATTCATCGATATTTTAATTTTCTTTACGCCATCACCCGATAGGTATCTATGAAAAACAAGTTCAAGATGCTTTTTAACATCTCTCATTTTTTCTTCTAGGGCCTGTTCAAGTGTCACACTACCCGATTTAATCTTATCGAGATTTTCCCATATTACTACTGTTCCTTTTTCATAATCCTTAAGGGTATCCGCCCCTACTTGGCTCGAAATATCATCCTCATTTAGCTGCTGAAGGCTCCATGTTTTTGTTTTCATAATATGATCCAAATCCCATCTTCTTCCAACAACTTCACATGCCTGCTTAGACAGAACAGTTAATCTTCGACACTGAGATAACGATGCCGTCTTCATTCCCAAACCGTACCTTCCAAGATCCTCATCGCTTCGTTTGTCAGAGGGGCTTGCGGTTCCATATCTCATTGCTTCAGTAATTGAATTATTATCCATTCCCTTTCCATTATCGCAAATTACAACATATGGCTGAGGAAGGTAATTGTAAAGAATTCTAATCTCCGTTGCTTTAGCAGCGATACTATTATCAATAACATCTGCAACTGCCGATTCAATTGAATAACCTATTGCACGTGTTGATTCCATTAATACCGGTGCAAAAGGCGGACACTCAATATCTTCTAATCTCATTCTTTTTCTCCTGAATAATCTTCGGGCGTTCTTAACATCCTATACAAAGCATCATAATCATCAATCACAAATTCTCTAGCACTTCCCTGGAACTGAACCAGTACCCCTTTTTCTATCAAAATATTGATTACTTCTTGTATTGTTTCAATTGGAAATGCATTTACTATTTCTTGTTTTGTGATGCACATTTTCTTAGAATCATTTTCTTTTAAGTATTCGAGTATTTTCTTCAGCTGCTTTGCTTTTAACATATAAAATGGATGAACATCTACTGTAGACAACCACCTCAAATATTTCTCACGCTGGTTTTCAAACCACTCCTTGCATACACAATATTTTTTTCCTCGAATGAGAAACGGCTTTGTCCAATAACGCACATACCCATTTTCGTCCATTAATTGGTTTCTAACATCTTGTTGTTCATCAATTTCAATCAAAAAAGTATGTTTGATTCCAAACTGATCATGCGAATACTTATGATTTTGTAATTTACCAATCATATCCTCAGACAGCTTATCTTGCTCAATCAGTTCAGAAATTGTCCTATGAATCAGCTTCCCTATTTTTTCTTCTGGTAATTCTTCTTTCGCTGTCTTTTTATTTTTTGATTTAATAGGTTTTAAATTTATTCCTGCGTGCTCTTTGTAATCTAACTCAAGGATCACTTCATCGCTTTCTTTTATCCATTCAAGCGATTCACGCATTTTCTTACAGCTCTCTATAACCCTTTTTGCTGATTCATGGTTTGCGTTTTTTTCTGCAAGTTTTTCATAGTACAAAAGTGTTCTTTTCAAAGTCCCAGCAAATTTAGCAAAGTCCTTATCTACGTGAACTTCAGCACCATCTAAATGCATATCTTCGAGATACCTGTTGATCACATAATCGTGTTCCACTAAATGATCGCTTATAATCTGCATACATTTTTCATGCAATGACAAATAATCATTTTTGTATTTTTCCCACACCTTCTTATCAAGGCCACCAACATTACCTAGCGATTTTCTTGTATAACGATCATCAAGTGCCATGAAATTCGCTAATTTCATTCTAATTGAACCGGTGCTCCGAAAGTTAGTCGGTTTTTCAGAATGAAGATCCAAACCATTCAGCAACTTGCTCAATGCTATTATTTCATATGTCGAATCTGACATTTTATTAATCCAGGACAAATCTCTATGTACATATAAATCAAGTGCTAACATCACTTCTTCTTCGAGCCAATTTGGACTCCTCATACGATCACCTCATACCTACACTCATTAGTTTCCGAAAATATAGATTTCTTTTTCGAATTACTCATCATCAGGAATCATTTCCATAATGTCCCCGACATCACATTGTAAATGAGCGCAAATCCTTTTAAGCACATCCATTGAGACATCTTCATTTCTGCCAAGCTTCGCTAGTGTATTTGGACTCATCTCGATAGCTTCTAGCAAGTCCATCTTTTTCATGCCCTTGTCAATCAACAATTTCCACAGCTTGTTATAACTTACTCTCATTCTCTATTTTCCTTATCTGCTAATCGCATCAAACGGCCCAGTTGTGCCTATCGGACCATATAATAGTACAGAGTAAATTATACCATGGCAGCCTTCAGTTCTCAATAAGAAAGTTATAGAAATCTATAATTTTCTGAAAACTCATTTTTGCCTTTTGAGACCCTCCCATACTCCATTATCCACATATCATGTCCAAAAAAACGGACTTCAACTGGTTTTTTCACAAATTGGCAAGCAATGCATTTGTCCGACAAATGCGCAGGCCTGCTTGTTGGGAGTTGCTCCCAATCCCTTCAAACATCAGATTATCATCTGCTGATCCACGCCCCGCTCCGCGGTGCTGAGTGCATCTGCCTAAAAGCCAGAAACAAAAAAAGAGGGGCATCCCACCGGATGTGATTCCGATGAGATGCCCCTAGGGACTAAAGTCTCTCTTCTTTTGTTTTTGCTTTTTCTCTCGCTCTGGTTTCCTCTTCTTTTTCAAGATTTAGGAACCGCTCGATGTCATATTTTGCCGTAGCGAAGTCCGTCATGTCCTGCTTGGCTTTTCGGTATTCCCGGTAAGCCTCCTTCTTCCTGGCAAGGAGTTCTGCATATTCTTCGTTCAGCTGTTTGACTGTCGGAAGCTTCTCCACTCCTAACTCAGAAAATGCCTGCTTCGCCGCTTTATGAAGAGTGATCTCTTCGCGGTGAGCTTCAAAGAAGGCTTTACTGTACCCTGCCTTTCGGTAAGCCACATAGATATCCCTGGTCTTGGCATAGTTCAAAATATGCGTCTTTAGGACCGAGATCTCTGCCATCCTTTTCTCAGCTGACTTGATCGTGTTGGATAGTTCATTGAAGTGATCAGCAGCTTCCTTGGCTCTCTGATTTAACGAATCAAGGTCCCGGATGTCATGCTCCTCCAGGAAGAGAAGTGCCTTGGCCACCTGCTTCACATTGTAGACTTTCGCCCATCTCTCATATCCGGCTCCTTTGCCCTGGGCAAGTTTTGCCTGGATATCGATGAGCATATCCACCTTCTTTTCCGGCTTCGCATTTTGCTTTCGGATCTCAGGATCACGCTCCATCTCACCGGAGATGATCTTCTCAAGGTCGTCAGGTCTGTATCCTTCCCCGAGGGACTTAAAACGGATAAACCGCTTCTGGTCTTTTCGCTTGATGGCAGGATTCTGACCACGCTTTATCAGATACTCTTCCTCTTCCAGGAGACGAAGCAGCTCTTCAAAATCTTTCGGATTTCTCGCGATTGCCCTGTCGATCGCATCCCGGATCGCATCACGGTAGGACGCTCTCTTTGGATAATCCGTCCGTTTTTCCTGATCCCGATACTGTTTCGGTTTGATGACCGACAGCCCATGTTCCAGACACAAGGTATCGCTCAGATGCCGGACCACCAAGGATGATAAAAAGAAATTCCTGAACTTCTTGGTACCGGAGATATTTGTGGAATTGAAGATGATGTGATTATGGATATGAGCCTTATCTGTATGAGTCGCAACGATAAATGCATAGTCGCCTTTTGTAAATCGCTTCGCCAGTTCATAACCTATCGCATTGGCTTCCTCCGGCGTTATCTCACCCGGTTTAAAGGATTGTCTGATCTGATAAGCGATCACATCATTCGTGGGTACCCGGTGATTTCTGATGTACTGACTTCTGTCGGAATAGAACTCCTGGTCAACGATCTGCGGGTTGCACTCATAGGCAGTTACATACTCACCCTTTTCAGTTTTTTCTCCGTTCTTCGCATAATCGACTCTGTCCTTTAAGCACTGCGAGACGGTCTTGCCCTTATTCTCATGTAAGGGTATCAGTCTTGTAGCTGCCATGAATGCCTCCTAAATGCTCGATAATCTTTCCAGGATCTCACCCATTCGGGCGAGGATTTCCTGATGTCCTTTCTGCAGATCTTTTATATCTGCCTCATAGATGCTGCCGGTTTCATTTGCTCTTTTTGCGTACTGATTGAGATTATTGGAATTGATGCGAAGGAGGCGAAGCACCTCCTTCACATCTCCCAGATCAACGTTTATCACATAACCGTTCAGTGCCATCTTTCTGATGTAAGCACTGGTATTTGTCATCCCGGCTTCACGCATACGCTCGCGAATCAGATCCCATTCTTCGGGAGTGACACGAGCATATACCATTCCGCCTTGCCTCGACATTTCAGATCCTCTCCCGGTCTCCGCACAGCACGCATCCGGTCACAGGCTTTGCACCTTCAGGAACAGGAACCGGCTCCTGTAGCCTTTTTAAGACCGACTTCTTTTTCTGCTCTTCCTCGATGACTTCGGCAGCACTTACCTGGCAAACAGGCTTGGGTTCAGGCAGGTTATTGATCACACCGTCGAAGGAATTATCATTCTGCTCAACCATATCCTCGATGCCTCTCATGGGATTTCTGCTTACCGAAGGACCGGCACCGGGAGTCTCTTCAAAGGAACCTGCGACCTCATCGATCTCAGTTTCAACTGCTCCACCAACCTCATCCCATTTCCGGATCTTCGTCTTCTTCTTTTTCTCCATATCACTTCGCTCCTTTCGAAAAATCTAATGTGAACTGCGGCGCTCCGTTATCCGATACGGACAGAACGACCGTGGTATCATAGGTCTTTCCCGTTTTCACGGATCTGCACTTTTTAAGCTTTGCCCTGCCTCTGGATAATAGCTGCTCTGCCACCTGCTTGGTCAGCTTCTTTGAGAGAGAATCGAAGAACCGGTTATCTTTCCAGAGTGCGAACTTACAATCCTTGTTCTCACAAAAAAATCCCTTGGACTTCTCAATGACATCGGCTCCGCAGTGAGGACATTTTCCAAGAGGCGCATATACTGGTTTCATCAAAGCCTCTGCATCCTGCACGATCTCATAGGTTTCAACCAGCTCTCTCACCATGCTTTCGATCTCATCCATAAACTGATCAGCGCTGTAGGATTCCTTCTCAACCTCCAGGAGCTTTTGCTCCCATTCGGCAGTCATGGATGCAGACTGAATAGCTTCGGGGATGACCGTGATCAGCATCTCGCCCTTATGTGTCGGAACCAGATACTTGGTCTTCTTATCACCCTTTCTTTCGATAAAGCCGATACGCACAAGCTTCTCTATGATACCCGCACGGGTCGCCGGAGTACCGAGGCCTTTACGCTCTGCTTCATCCGGAGTTTCATCACTACCAGCCTTTTCCATTGCGGAAAGCAGCGTATCCTCCGTATAGGATTTCGGAGGTGTAGTCTTTCCGGCTTTTACACCAGCCTGAGTGATCTTTATCTCATCACCTTCGTGAAGAGAAGAAATGTCGCCCAATGCAGTATCATCCGGATCATCCTTTTTCTTCTCACTGATCTTTGCCACTCCTTTCCATCCGGGATCTATCACAGACTTTCCTTTTGCAGTAAATCGCTCGCCTGCGCACTCACCCTCTAACACTGCCTCCGCATAAATACAGGGACTCGAAACAGCCTCTAATAGCCTTGTAGCGATAAGCTTAAGGACTTCTCTTTCTCCGTTTGGAAGTTCCGAAAGATCTGCCTTATCAACAGATGCAGTAGTGATGATCGCATGGTGATCTGTGACCTTCTTGCTATTGATAACGCAGTGATGATCCTGTACTTCAGTAGGCTTAAGACCACTGACCTTTTCAGCTTTTGCGATCAGATTCGGAAGCGAAACTTCCATATCATCCGTCAGATATCGGCTATCGGTTCTCGGATAAGATACCAGCTTCTTTTCATACAGGGACTGGGTATAATCCAGCGTCTGCTGTGCTGTATAGCCAAGCCTCTTATTTGCTTCACGCTGAAGCGTTGTCAGATCAAAAAGTGTCGGAGCTTTCTCCTGCTTTTCCTTTTTCTCCGCCTTAGTGATCGTAAGCTTTCCGGCCAGTGTGCACTTAATAAGCAGTTCCTTAGCTTCTTCTCTGCCACTGAACCGCTTACTTCCCAGATCTCCGATCTCAGTACTAAGTATCACGGTATAAAAATCCTCCGGTCTGAATGCTCTGATCTCAGCCTCACGTGCAACAGTCAGTGCAAGCGTCGGTGTCATCACACGGCCCACATTAAGAGTCTGACCATACAGAGAAGAAAAAAGCCTGGTGGCATTGATGCCAACGATCCAGTCAGCACGTTCTCTGCAGAGTGCAGCTTCGTAAAGTCTGTCGTATTCCCTTCCGTTTTTGAGACCCGCAAAGCCATCTCGGATCGCTTCATCTTCCATCGAAGAGATCCAGAGCCTTTTCATGGGCTTATTGCATTTCGCCTCGTCATAGACCAAACGGAAGATGAGTTCACCTTCTCGTCCGGCATCACAGGCGTTGGTCACACAGTCCACATCATCACGATGGAGCAGATCCTTCAAAACCTTAAACTGCTTTCTCGTAGCGGCAGTTACCTGATACTGAAATACATCAGGGATGATCGGCAGGTCTTCCTTCTTCCAGGTTTCATATTTACTGTCATAGGTTTCAGGTTCGGCAAGCTCAACCAGATGCCCGACGCACCAACTCACAAGATAGCCACCTCCGGAGAGGTAGCCATCCTGCTTGTCAGTACATCCAAGGACTTTAGCGATCGACTGAGCCACCGAAGGCTTCTCAGCAATCACCAGGTTATTCGCCATAAGTGCCCTCCTCAAGCTCTCTTAAAATCCTTTCTGCGTATTCGCAGCACTTCTCATCAGACCCACAATCTTCATCGTCCAGCTCCTCGTCCCAGAAGTCGTCATCCTCATCGTCGTACAGGTCAAGCTCACGGAAAGCATCTCTTTTCCTTTTGTGACAGATGATCGCAGTGACGATTCCTCCAACAACAGCAACTCCGGCTACAATTCCGATGATCATTTTCTTACGCATATTCTGTTCTCCTCCTTAAATTGCTTCCTGAAGGTCCTTCTTGGGATCCTTCTTTGGTGATTTTGTTTTCTGTGACTTTGCTTTTTCAGCCTTCAGTTTTTCTTTTACCGAAGTCTTCTTAGCACTTTTCTCTTCCTGAGCTTTCTCAGGCTTTTCAGCCTCCGGCTGTTCCATAGTGATCTCGATCTTTTTGTCCGTCTGATAGGAACCGAAATCTACCGGAGGTTCGATCTTGATAAAGCCGATGGGCTGACCGGCCTCCGGATTATCGAAAGGGAGCTCATCACCGTGAGCCGCGATAAACTCCTCTACTTCTTTCACACTGTCGCGTGCCTGCAGTTTCTCATCGATCTTCACGATCATGTCGGATGCAGTTTTACGGATCGTATCCAAAGATGCCTTCAGCTCCGGTACTTCTTTATCCGCAGACCAGGTTGCAACATAAGCGAAAGAATAATCCGAAGTATCGATGCCGTAATGCTGGCATACAACATAAGCGACAGATTCTGCTTCCGTCTCTTTCTGATTCTTGGACTTCTTATCACCGGATGCATCCATTGCATCCCTGGAATGAAGTGCCTGATGTGCAGCTTCATGGATCGCAGTCTTAACGGTCTGTGCTTCGCTCATGCCCTCCTGGATAGCGATGCGGTTCTCTTCCAGATGGAAGTAACCCTTTGCACCGGAAGGAATGTCCTCGAATGTGATAGGCACGGGAACCACTTCCTTGATCGCATCAAAGAGTGCGTTATAACCTTCCACGGCTCCTGTAAGTTCTGTTGTTCCCAAGGTGGGAATCGGATCACCTTCCGTCTGACTCACATCAAAGGTGCTGACAGGCTTGAAGGCATTTACCGTGATCTCCACAGTTTCCTTTACAGGCTCACCATCCTTATCCAGGATGGGCTTTCCGGAAGTATCTGTCTTATCCTGCTCTTTCTGCATCTTGTAAGGTGACGGAGCCAGAATACGGATCCCCTTCTCGCCTTTTCTCACAAAGCGGTTCATGTCCTTCCATCCGGTGAATGACTGGCACATGGTAGCGTCAGGCTTCTGCAGCATGATCAGGATCTGATTGTTCACGGAATATCTGGGGAGCTTCGCGCAGAAGTTCAGATAATCCTTATAACCATCGGATGTGAAAATATCCTTTACGCCCTTTTCCAGCTTTGTAGTGATCTCATCCATCTCGGCCTTACGAGCTTCGGCTGCAGCCTTGGGATCAAATTTGCTCTTATCGAAATCTGCCATGTTACTTGCCCTCCTTTTCAGGTTTCCTGTTTACGGTCTTTGCTTTCTCCTTCATCTGGGAAAGTCTGTCCTTAACGGAAAGGGCAGGCTTCTCAGCCTGCCCCTTCATCGCATTTACATATCCTTCAAAACGTGATCTTCGTGCCATTATTCCTCATCCTCCTCTTCATCGTAAGGCTCCTCATCATCCATATCGATGATCTCGGGATCCTCCGCTTTTTCATCCTCAACCATGATGTCGTCCACCTCATCGGCAAGACCGTCGAGCAGATAATCATCCTCATCCTCGTTATAATCCGCATCGGGATCCGGACCGTTATCTACCTTAGGCTTTTTGTTCTTAACCTTCGTGAAGTAGAAGTATCCGCCCGCGCCGCCAAGAGCTAAGATCAGCACGATAACTAACGCACCGGAGCTCTTCTTTTTCACAGGTTCCTCAGGCTCTTCCTCGGCTTCAGGTTCCTCTGTGGGAGTGGATTCCTCAGTGACTGCAGGTTCCGTCTCCTTAGCTTCCTTCTGAGCGATATAATCATTTACCGCATCTTCATCCATAAGGGCTAAGAGATCCGCTTCATCAACCATATTTAAGAAATGGACTGTCTCTGTTCCGTTATCGTCACGGTCGATGATGATATAAAAGTAATTACCGGCCTTAGTGACAACGGTTATAAACTGCTTTCCTGCCTGACTGGGCGCACCGTAATCATCCACAAGAGTCATGTTGCCATCGGGAGTGAGAGGTCCCCACTCTTCCTCAGGCTCCTCCTCTGTTTCAGGTGTCTCCTCTGCAGGAGCTTCGGGATCATCTGTCTCCTCATCGCCGCAGCAGAGAGTGTAGTCGATCTTGCAGAGCTCACAGTCGGGATTGATGCAATCCTCAGTGCACTTATGCTCACAGGTGCATTCATATCCGCCGGCATGTGCCATGATGGGAGTCGTCCCAAATAAAAAAGCTGCAACGATCGCTGCAGCTGAGATCAATCTGATCTGTATTTTGTTTTTAATTCTCTTCATCTTCGAAATCCTCCGTTTCGTCTTCGTTTTCAGTTTCATCATCAGTGGCATAAGCACTTCTGTCGGGTTTTTCGACAAAAGCATTCCCACTGCCTGCCGTACCAAGCTTTCCGCTGGTGGCAAGCTTTAAGAACTCAGCCAACTGTTCAGGTTTCAACTTCAGTGCACCGACATCAGCCAGGATCTGTTCACTCTCAGCCTTCTCAAGCTTTTCCTGAGCGATCCTGAGCTTTGCCTTATCATCTTCTATTCTTTGCTCCCAGCGCTTTACTTCCGCGCGGAGCTTATCAAGTTTTTCGTACATAAGTCCTCCTTATCTGATTCTGCCGTAGCAGTAAAAATGCTGCCGCCAATAGTTACTGTCATAGCTTGCATACTGGATCGGATTACCGCAGTGGATCATGATCTTATTTGCCGGATCGACTACGATCCCCACATGGCTTGCACCGGATGTATCATAAGTTCCCTGGAAGAAGATCAGATCTCCGGGCTTTACATCACTCGCATTCACCCTTGCGGTCGTATTCTTCCATCCGTTTGCAGTGAGTCGTCCATAGTTCCATCCGTTCCCGCAATTGTTGATCACATAGCTTACAAAGCCTGAGCAGTCAAAGCTTGTAGACGGGCTGCTTCCTCCCCACACATACGGATATCCGAGATACCTTTCTGCTTCATTCAGCATATTTGCAAACTGCTGATCCGTAAGATACTCCGCAGGAACATCATAATCCTGGTATTCTTCAGACACGCCCGGATTTGCATAAGGGTTGTCACCAAAGATATCCGGTTTGTTACCTCGCATCTCCAGGATCACTGCGTATCTCTGCAGCTGTTCCTCGGTAAGCCCCAGTGCGTTTACCGCAGCCTGTATGCCGTTATTGGTGAGCTTCGTCTTCAGGATGTAATAGTCATACTCAACTTCCACTTCGTAGGTGTATTCTTCCGTAGTGGTCGTACCGTCTGCATGATGGATCGTCCTGGTTCCCGTTCTTTCTTCCGTTCGGGTCCTGGTCTCCACAACCTGTGTAAGAGTCAGCGTATACTGGTAATCTCTTATGGTCTGCAGCATCGACTGAACTTCGCTCTCCGTATAATCTTCGTACAGGACTGTAAGCAGTGCTGCCAGCTCAAAAGGATTATGAGCGATCTCACTCAGATCATATTGGTATTCGTCGTACCCCGGATGATCAGTCTCGATTCTATTCACGGTATTTTGCAGATCCGTTTCAAGTGAAACATAATCGCCTTCAACCGCTACGATGTCAGCATCCTGAGCAGTAAAGCTCGTTGCCAGGATCGAATTGCTTCCACCACCTGCCATAAGTGAGCATGAACTGAGCGAGCCGGAAATGACCAGGACGATGATCAGTACCGCACCTGCGATCAAGAACCCAAGAGGATGCTCCTCTATGAATTCAGCAACCATTTCGGCAAGTCTTCCTGCCATATCCTCCGCTTTATCGACGAACCTCTTCATGAACCCGCCGGATGCATTTGCAGTTTCTCTGGCACGTTCCTTAAAGGCCTGTTTCTGGATCTCCTTTTTCATGAGATTCTTCTGTGCCTGATGTTTTACTGCATCACCCTCGGCAACTGTCGCATTTTTTGCACCGGTTCCTCCTTGGGTCTCGCCATGCTTCGAACGATGGAGCTTCACGCTGTAACCATTGGCATCTGCAGATTTACCACCTTTCTTTTTGATACTGTATATTCCATTCTCAACCACCTGGCTTCCGGCATTGATTGCATCACCACCGGCGTTCTGATCTTCATTGGCTTCATTCAGCTGATGTCTGATTTCGCCTGAGACCACAGCGTTCTTTCTTGCAGCCTTTCTTCCCTGCTTATGGATTTTCGCTGTCTTCTTGATCTCAAGCTTTGTTTCAGCCGTATCCGCTTTTCCGGTACGAAGTTTTTTACGCATGGCCTCTGCACGGGAAGTCTCGTTCTTGAGCTTCCCGGCATGTGACCTGTTCTGTGCCTGGTTTTCAGGTTCTACGCGCCGTTTGGCGCCCTTATCCCTGGTGTAGATCTCTTCATTCATTTATCCATATCCTTTCATGCCTTAGCCTCTTCCTTCGCCTCAGTGATCTCCGAAAGCTTCGTGGTCATGATGCGGTAGAGCTCGATATCCGTAGGGAATCTGTCTACAAAAGGAAGTATTACATTGCCGTAAAAAATAAGCCCTTCACCTGCTCCGCTGTGTGTAACATACGAAAGCTGATGAGGACTGATATTGAGCTGCTTTGCAAGGATCTGTCTGTCGCCGACCGCCTGGTTTAACATATAGATGAAATCGGAGTTCTCAAAGATGTTCTCGACTTCCTTTGATGCCAGAAGGTCTTTAACGTTCTGCGTGATACCGGTAGGAATACCGCCCCACTTTCTGAAACGCTTCCAGATCTCAACCGTATAGGCTGCAGTCTGATCTTCGCGAAGAAGAAGGTGCATCTCATCCATGTAGTATCTGGTACTCTTTCCCTGGGCACGGTTCTCGGTGACTCTGCCCCAAACCTGATCCTGTACCACCAGCATGCCGATCTTTTTAAGCTGCTTACCGAGCTCCTTGATGTCATAGCACACAAGTCTGTTGGTAATATCTACATTGGTCCTGTGATTGAACACATTGAGCGAACCACTTACATAGATTTCAAGAGCAGTTGCCACATGCCTTGCTTCCGGCTCATCCTGCTTAAGGAGTGCGTTATACAGATCCTCCAAAAGAGGCATCTTCTCCGGTCTCGGATCTTCAAAATACTTCTGATAGATCTGATGGATACATCTGTCGATGACCGTCTTCTCAACCGGCTGCAGGCCCTCCTTGCCACCTACGATAAGCTCACACAAAGACAAAATAAAATCTGCCTTAAGAGCTATCGGGTTATCATCATCCGAATAATTCATGTTGATATCCATCGGATTGATGTACTGCGTACTGGTAGGTGCGATCTTGATGACCTGACCACCAAACCTTTCAACCAGCGGCGAATACTCTGCCTCAGGATCCGAGATGATCACATCGTCATCCGTTACCAGGAATGCATTTGCAATCTCCCTCTTCGCGGCAAAAGATTTACCGGAACCGGGAGTACCGAGGATCAGACCGTTCGGGTTCTTAAGCAGCTTCCTGTCTACCATGATCAGGTTATTGGAAAGTGCATTCAGTCCGTAATAGAGACTCTCATCTCCTGACTGGAAAAGCTCCTGGGTTGTAAACGGAACAAAGATCGCAGTGCTGGAAGTCGTCATACCTCTGTGGATCTCAATAAGATTGTTTGCCAAAGGAAGCGAACTCATAAGCCCCTGCTCCTGCTGAAAGTCCAGACGAACCAGATTGCAGTTGTGCTTCTGTGCGATGGACTTTGCCTGGAATACATTGTTTTCAAGCTCCTGTTCCGTTCTTCCGGTATTCATGATGAGAAATGTAAGCAAGAACATTCTCTCATTCTGGCTCTGCAACTCCTTAAGGAGCGCCTTGGCATCTTTGCCAAAAGTCGCCAGATCCGAAGGAATGATATCCATATCGTATCCGGCACGGACTGCCTTTTTCTGCTCCTCGATCTTGCTACGGTCAAGCTCCGTGATGGTATGCTTTACAGTTTTGATGGCTTCATTCTGATCCACCGACTGTATATGCATGGTCACGATCTGGCTTGATTCCATATTGAGGAAATCTGCCAGCATTCTGTCGCTGATATCCGATGCATCGATGGACAAAAAGCTCATAGCCCCATAAAGGCTTCCCATCGTAAATCTCTTTCCCGTAGGAAACGAAAAGCTGCTGGGAGCGATAAAATCCTTTACGGAAAGACCGGTACCGGAAAGATACTTCCAATCGAAATGGAATCTCTCCTTGTCTCCCATATGAAACTGCTGATGCATGAGCGCCAGCCTTTCTTTTCCGTTCAGGACTCTCGCCTGTACGCCAAGACGCTTAAAGTTATTTAAGATGTCTGTCTCGATGTGGATGATCCTGGGCTTTGCAGCCTTAATGGAATCCGCATGGATGCCGAAGGTCAGATACTTGGTCTTCGTAAGACCGTTATTTCCTGCCTCCATCTGATGAAAGAGCATGGAACTGTATTCGTCCCTGACCCCGTTGTACTCATCCTTTTTATGTGGAATTGCGATTCCGGTTCTGAAATCCTCCACATCCGTTGCCATGTTCATAAAGCTCAGTTCGAAATGTACCGAGCTGTCAAAAAAGTTAAGAAATGCACACCATTCCTCAAAGATCTCTGTCTTATCCTCCTGCAGAGCAAGCTGATAGTTGATATCCTGGAACTGGATCGTCTTCGTGTAATAATCCGACCCTATCCTGCAGATACCGTCCTGAAACATTCTGTCGAAGGGAATCGACTGCTGTGCTGTCCTGGGAATGCCGTCATCATTCTCAGCTCTTTTGATGATCTCACGGATCTCCTTCTGATCAGCTCTGCTTAAATGCGCAGGCATTTTGATCTCTCTTTTTTCCTGCTTCTTAAAAATCGAAAACATCGTCTCCTCCTTTCTTTTTCTCCGGTCTCATTGCCTCGCTGTACATGATGATCTCCATGATCTCCTGATCCGCTTCCTCAAATCGTTTCAGCGCTGCATATTTGTTGTCTGTCTTATAAGGCCTTTCCTTGGGCCTCACAAAAGTCGCCTCGATCAAATGTCTTAAGATAACTTCCAGATGCTGTCCGTTCTTCTCGTACATTGCCAGGAAAAAGAATGGCATCATGATGACCATCATTCCTATAGCTGCCGTACTTGTAGAAGCTATCTGCTTTATCAAAAAGAATGACGGCACCCCGATGAGTGCCGCCACTGAAAAGCAGATCAGCTGTCTTTTTGTCAGATTGAACATCACCTTACTCTTCACCTTCGTAAGATCACGAGGCACCGAAATGTATGATGCTGCCATATTGTTAGTTCCTTTCTTTTAGTGCGCGTGGAGTATGCTCTTTGCGACCGCTCCGGTCTTAAAGAGTGTGAATGCCAGAAGTATCGTATAGCCCATGACTCCCCAAAGGGATCCGATGATATCGGATGAAAATGCTACGCTCTGGATAAGCACTGCATAGATTCCTACGCACACCATGATCAAAAATCCCTGGAAGCCCAGTGCAAACAGTGACCTTAAATAGTTCTGTCCGATCATGCTCTGCTCTCTGTTGCCAAAGGTTGCAAAAGGGATCGGTGCAAGAGATACCATCAGGTAGATCTCGATCATACGTGCATATACGATGACAAAGATCAGTGCCGACAATAAATACATCAAAAACTGAACCACAAAGGATTGTAAGAGTATTGATAAAAGCGGCCCGATGTCCATGGCTTCAAGGTTGCTCTGCATCGTTGCAAGAGTGCTGCCGTCTATTGCTGTAGTTCCGCCGATCAGTCCTCCTGCCTGGGAAACTACATGCTGTGCCACATCAAATACAGCCATGGTGATGTTCATCGTATTGGTTATCAAGGTTACTGCTACAAAGGTTTTGAATATCCACTTCCAGAAGATCCAAGTTTCAAAGTTTGCCAGATTGTTATGGCCGATGACCAGCTGGATCAGCTCGTAACAGGCGATAAAAGTAAGTATCAAGCCGGCGATCGGCATGATCACATTCTCGGAAAGAGTACGGATCATGTTGTAGACCGCCGGTGAAAAGTTGGCGGGAGTCTGTCCCACCTCGGTTGCAATCTGCCCCACCTGCGCGTTTACCGTATCAAAAGTATTGGTGAGATTGCTCATAATGCCTGAAACAAGCAGCTCGCGAAACCAGTCCTCGATCGACTGAAGTATGCTGTCCACTTGTTACCTCCTGTTCTAATACCGGGAGCCGGGGTTCAGTTCCCGGCTCCGCATCTTCCTCTTCCGTTCTTCTCAGAAAAGTCCGGAAAGAAGGGGTACAAGAGTGATACCGATGAGTGCAACACCACCACCGGCCATGAGCTGCTTCATGCCCTGGGACTTAGAGCCGGGGTTATCGTTACCGTAACCTTCCATAAGGTTGATCGCTCCCCAGATACCAAGACCTGCACCAAGAGCTACTACGAGAGTCTGAAGTACGCCTACTGCGCTGTTGAAAAATGCCATAATGTTAATCCTCCATAAAATGTTTTTGTTTGTTGGTTTACGTGTTCTTTGCAGAAAGCCCGTCGACTGACCTTCCGCGATACGGCCGTATATCTGCCCGCCTCCGAAGTTTTGGGCATAAGAAAAGGCCCTGTCCTCTCAGCCTTTTTAGCTGTAGGAAGAGCCTTATTCTTCGGTGATTTCGATGACTTCATATTTGTCATCAGGTTTCAATATTAAGTTGTGATTCAGGAACTTTTCGATATCGAAGAGATTCCTTTTATCCGCATCTGCTGTGAGCAGATAGTTTGGATGCTGCGTTAAGTCATACTTACTCGATAGAAAAGGTCTTACGCCTCTGACCTGGACAATACATTTGCCTCCGTCCATGACCGCCAGTTCATCGATGCTCATAAGATCATGACCTAACTTTTGGTAGTTCATGTTGTAGCTCTGACTCGTTCCCCTGGTCTCCCCCGTGTTATACATATCGATCGTCTCTTTACCAAGAGTAGTGTTGAGGTCCTTAAGAGTCGTCTGTTCAGAGCCGCCCAGAAAGATCTGGGAGTCGCAGTTACCGATGATGGTATCTGCATTGTCTTTGTAAATCGCCTTTAACTGCGATTTAGCCTGCAGCACAAGTGCTGCAGATATCTCACGGCTACGGATGGTAGCCATAAGCTTCTCAAGATTCGGGATCTGTCCGATGTTGGCTGCCTCATCGATAAGGCACCGCACATGTACCGGAAGTCTCCCACCGTACACATCATCTGCTTTTTCGCATAACAGATTGAATAATTGGGTGTACACCATACTGATCAGGAAATTGAAGGTCGCATCTGTGTCTGACATGATCAGAAACAGTGCTGTCTTCTTATCTCCCAGAGTATCAAGTTGTAATTCATCGTATGCAGTGATCTCACGAAGCTCCTTTATATCAAAGGGAGCCAGTCTCGCACCGCAGCTCACAAGGATCGATTTCGCTGTCTTTCCGGCACTCAATTTATACTTGGCATATTGCCTTACCGCAAAGTGATCCGGATCCCTTTCAGCCAGCTCATCAAACATGAGATCTACAGGGTTTTTGAATTCTTCATCATCTTCTCTGACTTCCATCGCATTGATCATTTCAAGCAGGGTTGAGAAGTTCTGCTCTTCCTCCGGCGCTTCATAATGGATATATCCGATAAGCGCTGAATACAGCAGTTTCTCTGCTTTCTCCCAGAACTCGTCCCCGCCTTTTCCTTCGCCTTTTGTGTTGGCAATCAGCGTGGTGACTAGCTTTAAGATGTCCTTCTCGTCATGTACATATGCAAACGGATTGTAATGCATACTCTTCTTAAAGTTGATGGTATTGAAGATCTTGATCCTGTATCCATGCTTTAAAAGTGCATTTCCGACCTCGGGCAAAACCGTTCCTTTCGGATCTGTCAATACGTATGAACTGTGCATTTGTAAGAGGTTCGGTTTGATAAAAAACCTCGTCTTACCTGAACCGGATCCGCCGACAACCAGAGTGTTTTTGTTCCTGGCGTATTTGGGCTGTGCCGGACGATTGTTCATCGTCAGTCTCTCTGTCTGTGACAGGATCACATTGTTCGCAAACACCGGATCCATGTATGGTTCTATGTCTGCATGTGTCCCCCACCTGGCGGAACCGTATTCCTGGTTGTGCCGAAACTTCTTTGCATTCTTACTTTTCATATACACCGCCAGTCTCAGGATCCCGCCGATAGCAAGTCCTACGAGCAGATCCACCGGGTGAAAACTCGGAAACGGATTTGAGAATGCCGTTCCGAAATATCCCTCCAGGATAACACTCTGCAGCTTTTCCGAGGCATTTGTTCCGCCTGCTATTCGGAATGCTTCTCCGATATTGGTTGCAACAAGCCCAACGATCACATAAGGGATATTCAGGATGATGAGCTTCTTTATGTTTATCTTTTTCATCGCTCCATCTCCTTCCGTTTTTCCTTATCCTTTCGAGGCATGGATGCCACCTTTTCCTTGAACTTCTTCAGTTTCTGCAGGATACTCGGGCGTTCCTTCTCGGCTGCTTTTTTACGTTTGGTCTGCTTTGCAGCATATTCCTTCAATACCTGCGTGATCGCATCAGCGTCCCTTGCCTTGAAGAAAACGGTATACTTAGGCGGATCTACATCCTTATCCTTAACGATTGCAAAATCCACACCATACTTATTGGCGATCTTCTTAAAATCCCTGATGCCGGAATCGCCGATATCCATGCTGGATACACCCTGCCCCTGACCAACAAGTTCTTTTACGGACTGTTTGCCATGAGGAGTATCCTTAGCCATCCGGTTTACATCCTTTTTTCTCTGATGATTTCGATACCAGGCAGCCAGAGCTCTTAAGAGTAGCCGCAGTGTCACCTTACCGGTCCTGACCGCTAAGCGTACCGTTTGATCTGAAACCTGCTCATTCACGCTCTCACTTCCTTTCCACTAATTCTTCACTATTGCTTCACTATTCGCCGCACTCCAAAACGCCATCAAGCGTTGTGGGAATTACCTTGGAATGCTTGGCAACAGATATGTCAGCCCGGACATCATCATTGATCTTCTTTCCGCAGACAACGAGAAATCTCGCACGCTTTAAAAGATCCTCCGACATCTCGCGACGCTTCTTTTCGCCATCCGGATCGTCTTCTCCGATGATCCCTGAAAATGCAAGTACCGGACACAAAGGAAGGTATCCTGCCTTTACCAGTTCACCACAGTATTTCCTTGCTAGGTCTTCCGCATCGACGCGGTTCTTCGGCCATGCAGCCGTTACATATGCTCTGGGTATCGTTCTGCTCATGATGCACCCCCTATAAAAGTTCATAGGCAGAAAACTCCTGCCCGTCTGCAACAATAGTGATCAGCCTGCTCTCGAATTCCTTGCTTGCCTCATCAAACTCGTCACCGGACAAAAAGCCTAAGCCTTTGCCGTCATACTTCATGATGAGTGCGGAGCCTATAAAGCATTCACCGGTACCGAATTTAAGGATCTTGTTTCCGTTGATCATCATGAGATAATCGGTCTTACCCATGTACTCTCCATGACCCACCTCGGCAAGTATATCCAGAATACGCTGGGCCTCCGAAGCACCGGCGATCCTCTTTTCACCGTTGGTCCCGATGATCAGGGCTCCTTCCTCTTTCTTCTTAAATCTGTTTTCTATAAAAACTGCTCCGTCATTAACCGGATCCAGTTCTATGGTTACATTCAGTGTTTTCAATTGATCTTTCCTCCTGTTAGATTCTGCCTTCGGCCATATCGTTGTTGACCCAGGCCTGGTAATAGCTCTGCATGGTAAGCGGAG
>Ga0310695_10000298_pt1 | contig 132624 bp, 119 predicted proteins | sample RumenRJG_04DNA_FD_203882 | JGI IMG/M metagenome (GOLD analysis project Ga0310695, IMG submission 203882) | Bovine rumen microbial communities from Lethbridge, Alberta, Canada - RJG_04 (v2) (version 2) | ecosystem: Host-associated > Mammals > Digestive system > Stomach > Rumen | place: Canada...
AGACACACATTGACAACGAGGGTAACCCCTACACCACTACCTCAATACGACTTATCTGCCGCGCAGAAAAAGATTAATTTGCACATATCAGAAAAAATGTGTACCTTTGCCGGACACCGACCGCTTGCGCGCCCACCTCGAAAGTACGTTCGCACTTTTGTGCAAACTACAAGCTTTTAGTCGAAAAATATCCACTTATGCAAGCATAGATTACATTTTTCGTCTAATAACTTGCAAATTTGAAAAATTTGTTGTACCTTTGCAGCGATTTTGCATAATAGGCGCATGAAGATAGTTATTGTAGGCACGGCATATCCTTATCGGGGCGGGTTGGCGGCATTTAATGAGCGTCTGGCACGGCAACTGATGGACGAAGGACACGAGGTGGAGGTGTGGACTTTCACCCTGCAATACCCATCATTCCTCTTCCCCGGCAAGACACAATATAGTAACGGTCCCGCACCGCAAGGCCTGACGATACGTCGTCGGTTCAGTTCTATCAATCCCTTCTCGTGGATACGTGCCGGACGGGCGCTGCGCAAGATGGCGCCGGACATGGTAGTTTGCTGCTATTGGATGTCGTTCATGGCGCCGTGCTTCGGTACGATAGAGCGCATAGCCAAACGTAATGGTCATACACGCTGCATAGCCTTAGTGCATAACATTCTGCCGCATGAGCCTTCGTTATTGGATAAGATACTGACACCTTACTTCATCCGCTACACCGACGGCTACGTAGCCCTGTCGCAAGCGGTAGTAGACGACATAGAGCGTTTAGACCCTGCCGGCCGTCCCAAGACTTGTTCGCCCCACCCCATATACGACCATTACGGTCCACGGCTGAGTAAGCAAGAGAGTTGTGCAGCCCTGGGATTGGAGACCGGATATAAATATATGCTCTTCTTCGGTCTCGTGCGCGCCTACAAAGGGTTGGACTGGTTATTGGAAGCCTTCGGCCGGATACACGAGCGGCTACCGCAGTTGCGGCTGTTGGTAGTAGGCGAGTTCTACGAGCAAGAAGATAAATACCGTCAACAAATAGCGGCCTTAGGGTTGCAAGACAAGGTTATCGTGCATAACGAGTTCGTGCCGGATGAGCAGTTGCCGTATTGGTTCGGCGCTGCCGACCTGATAGTACAGCCGTACAAGACGGCGACACAGAGCGGTGTGACGCAGGTGGCCTTCCACTTCGAGAAACCCATGCTCGTCACCAACGTAGGCGGTCTGGGCGAGATTGTGCACGACGGCAAGATGGGATACGCCACCGAGCCGCAGCCCGAGGCGATAGCTGCCGCCATAGAGGATTACTTCACTAACGACCGACAAGGCGCCTTCACCACCTATCTGAAGCGCGAGAAAAAGAAATACGGTTGGGACAAGATGACGCAAGCCTTCCAACGTATGTGGGACGCCGCCGGAGCGACCTGCTCGGGAGTGCACGTGAGAAACCTGAATAAATATATCGGCAAGCAGCACATCCTGCACGACGTGAGTATAGACATAGCAAAAGGCGAAGTAGTAGGTCTGTTAGGCGAGAACGGCGCCGGTAAGTCGACGCTGATGAAGATACTCACCGGGATTTGGGAGCCGGATAGCCAAGAGTCAAGAGTCAAGAGCAAAGAGCTAAGAGCTAAGAGCCGAGAACTAAGTGTGCAGGTGCCGGAGCGGATAGGTTATCTGCCGGAGAATAACCCGCTGTACGAGCAGATGTACGTACGCGAGTACCTGCAGTTGATGCGCCGCATCACGGGTGCCCAAGACGATATAGAAAACCTCATCGAACGCGTAGGACTGACGCCCGAAGCCGATAAACGTATCGGCCAACTGAGTAAGGGTTATCGCCAGCGCGTAGGCCTGGCACAAGCTATCATGGGGGACCCGCAGTTGCTTATCTTAGACGAGCCGACGACAGGTCTCGACCCCAACCAACTCATTCCCATCCGCGCCCTCATACGCGAATTAGGACGCGACAGGACCGTCATCCTGTCCACACATATACTGCAGGAAGTAAAAGAGATGTGCAATCGTGTCATCATCATCCATCACGGTCGGATAGTAGCTGACACGCACGATGTGGATGCCTTAGACCAACTATTCGAACAAACGACTTATGGAAAATGATTTCGACATACGCAAAGAGATGTCCGAGAAAGAGCAGGACAACGCGTTACGTCCGTTACGCTTTGCCGACTTTGCGGGGCAGAGCAAGATAGTGAGCAACCTGAAGATTTTCGTAGAAGCCGCCCGTATGCGCCACGAGAGTCTGGACCACGTGCTGCTGTTCGGCCCTCCGGGATTGGGTAAGACAACCCTGAGTAATATTATCGCCAACGAGTTGGGCGTAGGTTTTAAGGTGACCAGCGGTCCCGTATTGGACAAGCCGGGTGACCTGGCCGGTCTGCTCACCTCGCTCGAGCCTAATGACGTGCTTTTCATCGACGAGATACACCGTCTCTCGCCCGTAGTAGAAGAATACCTCTACTCGGCTATGGAGGACTACCGCATCGACATCATGATAGACAAAGGTCCTTCGGCACGCACCATTCAGATTGACCTGAACCGCTTCACCCTCATAGGTGCCACGACGCGTTCGGGACTGCTGACCTCGCCCCTTAGAGCCCGCTTCGGTATTAACTGCCACCTGGAATACTATGACGCCGACATACTGGCCTCTATCGTCCGCCGCTCGGCAGGATTGTTAGGCATAGATATCGACTCCTCAGCCGCCGGCGAGATATCGCGTCGCAGTCGCGGTACGCCGCGTATAGCCAACGCCCTGCTGCGCCGAGTACGCGACTTCGCTCAGGTCAAAGGAGACGGACGTATCGACTTGGAGATAGCCCAATACGCCTTGGAGGCACTCAACATAGACACCTTCGGTTTGGACGAGATAGACAATAAGTTGCTCTGCACCATCATCGATAAGTTCAAAGGCGGTCCCGTAGGACTCAACACGATAGCTACCGCCATGGGCGAAGATGCCGGCACGATAGAAGATGTATATGAACCGTACCTCATCAAAGAAGGCTTCATCAAACGCACCCCGCGCGGACGTGAGGCTACCGAGTTGGCGTTCAAACACCTGCACCGCGCCCCCTACCGTAAAGACGGGCAGCAGGATTTGTTCTAATCTGCCATTTTGGCAGGTGAGACAGCTTGGCACGGAATTTGAGATTGAGGATTGAGGATTTCAAATTTAGGATTTAAGAGTTATGAGTAAGAAAGAGAAAAATAAAGAGTTAGAGAATGAAGGAGCTAAAGAGTTAGAGGAACTCAAGGCTCGTGTAGCGGAACAGGAGGCGCAGATAGCCGATTTAGAGGATATCAAATTGCGGCAGATGGCGGAGTTTGAGAACTTCCGTCGTCGCACCAACAAAGAGAAATTAGAGTTGATGACTACCGCCGGTGAACGTATCTTCACGGAGATGCTGCCCTTAGTAGACGACTTCGAACGCGCCACAGCCGCTATGGAGCAGACCGACGATATCAATGCCGTACGCGAAGGTATCCGACTCATTCAGCAAAAGTTCATCTCCTTCCTCGACAAGAATGACGTGCACCCTATCGAGACCGAAGGCAAAGACTTCGACACCGACGAACACGAGGCCGTCACTACCTTTGCCGCAGGAGAAGATAAGAAAGGCAAGATAATCGATTGTACCCAAAAAGGATATAAGTTAGGCGACAAAGTGATACGCTTTGCCAAAGTAGTTGTAGGAGAATAAAGTTTAGTGTTTAGAGTTTAGTGTTTAGAGATTAGAGAACTATGGCAGAGAAAAGAGATTACTATGAGGTGTTAGGCGTTGAGAAAAACGCCAGTGCGGAGGAGATAAAGAAAGCCTACCGCAAGAAAGCCATTCAATATCACCCGGACAAGAACCCGGGCGACAAAGAAGCCGAGGAGAAATTCAAAGAGGCTGCAGAAGCCTATGATGTACTCAGCGACCCGCAGAAACGTCAGCGTTACGACCAGTTCGGTCACGCCGGTGTAGGCGGAGCCGGAGGCATGGGAGGCGGATTCAGCAGTATGGAAGATATCTTCTCGCAATTCGGTGACCTGTTCGAGAGTTGGGGCATGGGCAGCAGGGGCGGACATTTCAGTTCGTTCTTCGGAGGCGGCGGTGGTCGTCAACGTGTGCGCCGCGGTTCGGACCTGCGCGTCAAAGTGCGCCTGACATTAGAGGAGATAAGTACCGGCGTGGAGAAGAAGATAAAAGTGCGCAAACTCGTTCCCTGTACAGCTTGTAACGGTACAGGCAGTGCCGACGGACGCGAAGGGGATACCTGTCCGACCTGTAAAGGCACAGGACATGTAATACGCACCCAACGCGGCATCTTCGGCATGATGCAGGTACAGGAAGAGTGCCCCACCTGCCACGGCGAAGGTAAGGTCATCCGTAACAAATGTACTAAATGCGGCGGCGAAGGTGTCGTACGCGACGAGGAGATAGTGACCATCAAGATTCCTGCCGGCGTCAGCGGAGGCATGCAGATACCTATTCAGGGCAAAGGTAATGCCGCACCTCACGGAGGCGTACCGGGCGACTTGCTCGTATTGGTAGAAGAAGAGGAACATAAAGACCTCGTTCGCGAAGGCAATGACCTGGTATACAACCTGCTGCTCGATATGCCGACAGCCGTATTAGGCGGACAAGTCAAGATACCTACCCTCACGGGTGATGTCAAGATAACGATAACTCCGGGAACGCAACCCGGCAAAGTACTCCGCATGCGCGGCAAAGGACTGCCTATCATCGACCAGTTTGCCCGTCAGTACGGCACAGGTGATATGCTCATCAATGTGGGCGTGTACATACCCGAACGACTGAATAAAGACGAGAAGGCGATGATAGAGAAGTTGCTGGAGTCAGAGAATGTCAAACCTGGTTCGTCGGACAAGAAAAACTTCTTCAAGAACATCTTCGGATAAGTGACCCTGCGGCGATTGCTCATAGTACTATTAGTTGTCCTTCCCCTTATGACTTGGGCAGTGGCTCCCGCAGGGGAGAACTCCGACACGCATATCTCGACCCGATATTTCGGGCCGAATGCGTTTCCTATACCCGATATGTTGGACGGCAGGGTCAGTCCCGACCTCAAGATTGAACTGGCCGGCGATTGGTACAAAGGTTTTGACCACGACCACACAGCCGATGCGTTCTTCCGTCTCTACATACCTCTGTTCACACGCCGCGTCAACCTGACAGTGTGGATGCCTATACAAGAGTGGTACTGGATATCGCCCGAACGACAACGCGCTACCGAGATGGAGCATCCCGACTCAACGACCATACGCGGACACGACGCCGGCGACGTGTACATAGCTACCGACATACAAGTGTTGCGCGAACGCAAATGGTGGCCTTCGATAGCTGTACGGGCAGCTATGAAAACAGCCAGCGGAGGCGAGTATAACCTGCGTCGCCATTACGACGACCCGGCTTATTGGTTTGATGCTTCCGTAGGTAAGTCGCTCTATGTAAGCGATGTGGAGTTGCGTCTGGCAGCCAATGCAGGTTTCCTCTGTTGGCAGACAACCACGAGCAGTCAAAACGATGCTATCCTCTACGGCGCGCAGCTGCTCATAGGATGGAAATACCTGTCCGCCCGCTGCACCTACTCGGGTTATCAGGGCTGGGAGAAACGTGGAGGCGACAAGCCCATGAGTATCAAAGCCGAGGTGCGCGGACACATACGCGATTTCGAGCCCTTCGTCTACTATCAATACGGCATACAAGACTTCCCCTTCCAGCAACTGCGTGTAGGCTTAGCCTATCGTATCGACATCATCGGTCGCGCCCAGGCCGCCAAAGCTAAGAAACAACAAGCCAACGTTGAACAATGAGAGACCGCATCGTATATCTGATTAAATACTATTTCTTTTGGGTGCTCTTCTTTATGCTCCAAAAGCCGGTATTTATGGTGTGGCAGCACAGCCGGATAGGCGATATACGGTGGTACGATTGGCTGTTAGTTCCCTATCACGGTCTGCCTCTGGACCTGAGTGTTGCCGCCTATATAGGCATACTCGTCGGTGTTATCCTTTGCATCAGCGTATGGACCTCGTGGCGTGTGATGCGTTATGTCGTCGACATCGTCACCGGATTGCTCTTAGGTATCGGTCTATGGGTCATGCTGGGCGACAACGGTTGTTTCCCTGCCTGGGGCTATCACCTGGATCGCACCGTCCTTATCTTTCTGCAATCCCCGCAAGAGGTCTTAGCCTGCGCTCCGTGGTGGGTGTGGGCTTTAGGATGTGTGGGCTTTGGAGTACTGTTCACATTGTGGTGGTATGCATACCGCTGGTGGATGCGTCCTGCACCCCAAGCGATGCACACGGCTACAACAGCCCGACGCGTCACCACAACAGGTGTCCTGTTCCTTCTCTCCGCCCTACTCTTCCTACCTCTGCGCGGCAGCCTGACCGTCAGCACGATGAACACCGGACGCGTCTATTTCTCCGATAACCAACAGCTCAACTTAGCGGCTATCAATCCGGTCTTCAACATCGTGGAGTCGCTGGGTGAGAACACCTTTGATGTAGCCAAATACACGTATATGCCTTCTGACGAGGCACGAGAATTAGTAGACGCGTTATACGACAGCGACACCGAGGCACACGACACTTTCCTGCGCACTCCGCGTCCGCACATCGTGCTGTGCATATTGGAGAGTTTCTCGATGAATGCATGGGAATACATGCCCCGTATGCAGCAATTAGCCCAAGAAGGTCTTTTCTTCTCCAACACCTACGCCAACAGTTACCGCACCGACAGAGGTGTAGTAGCCGTGATGAGTGCATTCCCGGGACAGCCGACCAGTTCGTTGATGACGGTGCCGTATAAGTCGCAACACCTGCCGCAGATAAGTCGCGACCTGAAGGACGACGGCTATAGTCTGCGCTTCTATTACGGCGGCGATGAAGACTTTACGAATATGCGTTCGTACCTGACCAACGGCGGTTTTGAGCAGCGTATGTGTGACCACGACTTCCCGGTCAGTGAGCGAATGACTAAATGGGGCGTGCCGGATCACATCCTCTTTAAGCGTGCGGGGGACGAGATAGTGACCCATCAACAGCAATCGGACAAGACCTTGGATGTTGTCCTGTCGCTGAGCAGTCACGAGCCCTTCGATATACCCGTGCAGCATAACGAGCATCCTTACCTCAACGCCATCCTCTACACCGACAGTTGCGTCGGCGCATTGGCCGACAGGCTGAAAGAGAGCGGCTGTTGGGATAACACCCTGATGGTATTAGTCGCTGACCACGGCTATCCTTATCCTGACGGATTGGCCAACTATGACACCTTGCGCTATCATATACCACTACTGATGACGGGAGGAGTTGTTGCCTCGCCCCGCGAAGTGACGACACTCTGTTCCCAAATCGACTGGGTGCCCACCCTCTTATCGGCTATGGGCATGGACTATTCGGCCTACACCTTTGCCAAAGATATCCTGCACACCCGCCAACCGTTTGCCTATTATGCTTTCAACGACGGCTTTTCCCTGCTCACTCCTGAGCAGACTATCGTCATCGATGCTAAGGTCAACAAAGCCATACAGGAACGCCATAGTGATGAACACCTCGCGCAACAGGCTCGGGCGATGACGCAACGGGTGATGGAAACAATAGAAGAATGGTAAGATGAAACAACAACTGCAACTTTTCTTTCGCGCCTTAGCCTATGTCATAGGCCTGCATATATGGTGCTTAGTGGCACTGAGTATATGCCGCCTCATCGTACTGTGGGCCAATATGCCTCAGGCCGGTGTCGACTGGTCACTCCTGCCTACCGCCTTACTCATCGGCATTAAGTTTGACAACCTCATCGCCTGTTACATGTCGGCGCTGCCTCTCATCGTGGTGCCCGTATGGGCGTTGGCGACACTGCATCGTCAGGAGTACGGTCAATGGATGCGGGGCGTAGTGAAAGGAACGAGTTGGTACTATAGTGTGGTGTACAGCATCTTACTATTTGTCGGAGTGGCCGATGCACGCTATTATACTTTCTTTGACAACCACCTCAACATTGGCGTCACCGAATGGTTCGGCTTTGTGAACGAGACAGCCGGTATCGTCTTTGACGACCCGGTCAACCTGTGGTTTATCGGCATCGCCGCAGTCGTGATAGCTCTATATATCACCGGCGTTTTGGCGATTGGTAAGGCATATAAAAAGAGTTTGAGCGTATGAAGAGTTGGAAAGTATATATCATAGGGGCTGTGTGTTGCCTCATACTATGGGGCTTGGCTTTTTGCGGCATGCGAGGTAGTTTTCAGCGTTACCCTTTGCGCGTCAGTTTTGCGTATTTCTGCAGCAATCCTTTCTACAATAAGTTGGGCGTCAATCCCGTCTTCAACATCATCAAGAGTGCCGAATACGGCAGGATGAGCATGCCCAAAGAGTTAGCCGCCATAGACGAACAGCAGGCCTTAGAGTATGTCCAGGAAGCCCTGCATTTTGCACCTACGGACACGCTGCGTCCGATAGTGAGAACCGTCACTCCGCAAGGCGTAGTGAACGGCCGCCCCAATATAGTACTGATCTTCATGGAGTCGATGACCATAGAGAACCTCGAACGCCAAGCTAACGGACAATGGCTGACGCCTTACCTGCGTGAGTTGCGCGACAAGAGTATCTATTGGTCGAATTGTTACTCTACCGGCATACACACCAATAACGGCATCGTAGGCGTACATTACGGTTTTGTGCCTAACTTCGCCAAACCTATCATGGATGTCAATGCCGACCTCTACACCGGCCTGCCGTACTACTTGAAGAAAAACGGCTACACCACGATGTGCTTTGTTACCGGCAACCCGCAGTATGATAACATGAATTCCTTCTGGCGCGACAATCATATAGACGATATCTACTCGCTTTACGACTACTCTTCGGAGGCCATAGTCAACAACTTCGGCGTGTCCGACGGGTATATGTTTGACTGGGGCTTGCGCAAGCTTGAAGAGCGCAGTAGTGAAGGCCAACCCTTCTTCGCTTCGTTCTTGACGGTGAGCAACCATGGTCCGTACATCGTCCCGGAAGCGTATGTCAGTCGTGCCGATAAACCGGAAGAACAGATTATCGCCTATGCCGATGATGCCTTGCGGCAATTCGTAGAGACAGCCCGTCAGACCGATTGGGGCAAGAATACTATCTTTATCCTGGTAGCCGACCACGGTACAGCTAATGTACCGCACCTGACGTATGACATGACCTTGTCATATAATGCTATACCGGTCTACTTCTATTCGGACCTGTTAACGCCGCAACATATCGAGCGTACCACGTCCCAGATAGATATCTGGCCCTCCACACTCAGTCTGTTGGGTATACCGTACGAGAATAACAGTTTGGGAATAGATATCTTCAGCGAGCAAAGAGACTACGCCTTCTTCGTCAGCGACAGTCACCTGGGAGTATGTGACGGTGAGTATTTTTGGTGTTATAATCTTCATAGTCAGCAAGAGCATTTGTATCGCGTAGGCGACATCACCGACCTGATAGCAGCCGAACCGGAGCGTGCTTCGATAATGCGGCACTTCGGTATGAACATGCAACGCGTCAACCTGATGGCTATAGATAAAAAATGGACACAACCATGCGAGTAGCTTTTGATGCCAAACGGGCCTACCACAACACGCGTGGGTTAGGCAATTACAGTCGCGACGTTATCCGACTGCTCACCACCTATGCTCCCGAGCACGATTATATATTATGCGCTCAACCGACAGACCGTTACACGTTTTCCAATACCCGCACCCTCGCCCCGCAAGGCTTGTGGCGTCTCTTCCCCGGTCTTTGGCGCAGCAGAGGTTGTCTGAGTGCGCTCAAGGGAGTAGATATCTATCATGGTCTATCGGGAGAATTGCCCTTTGGTATCCACAAGACCGGTATCCGCACTGTTGTCACGATGCATGACGCTATCTTTGTGCGTTATCCTGAGTTGTATAGTCCCACTTATCGTCGCCTTTTCACCCATAAGGTACAGTACGCCTGCGATATAGCCGATACGATCATAGCCATCTCGGAGCAGACTAAACGCGACTTAGTGGAGTTCTTCCACGCCGACGAACGTAAGATACAAGTAGTCTATCAGGGTTGCAGTCACATCTTCCGCGAACCCGTCAGTGAGGAACAGATAGCCGAGGTGCGGAAGCGGTATGACCTGCCGGAGCATTACCTCTTGGACGTAGGTGCTATCGAAGCGCGTAAGAACCTCAAGAACCTGATACGCGCCTTATCCGATGCACACATCGACACCCCGTTAATAGCGGTCGGCGGTGCTTCGCATTATGCCGAAGAGGCCGCAGCCTTGGCTAAGCAGGAAGGTGTTACCCTGCGATTGATGCACGGAGTGCCCTTCCGCGACTTCCCCGCCCTATACAAAGGTGCAGAGGTATTATGTTACCCCAGTATCTTTGAAGGTTTCGGAATACCTATCTTAGAGGCCATGTGTGTAGGTACACCGGTGGTCACCTCTACAGGCAGTTGTTTTGCCGAGACAGGAGGAGACGCCGCTCTATATGCCAACCCGTCGGACATAGAGCAGATAGGCGCACAGGTGTACAAAGCCTTGCATGTCACAGCGCTCCGCCAAAAGATGGTAGAGAAAGGGTTCCAACAGGCACAAAAGTTTACGGACGAGGTAGTAGCAGCGAATCTGCGTCGCGTTGTTCTCGCTCAATAAGTACCATTATCGCATACAGGACATAGAGCGAACTCATCATCGTCAAGAGCGTTTCCGTTAACATACAGCAACCGAACATCAGACTCACAAAGAGGGCATCTTTGCGGGCTTGACCGGTGTGATAATAGGGCACGAGGCATAAGATAGCCAAGAGCAACACGACCGCCAAAGGACCTAATTCCATCCAAGTATAGAGGAATTGATTATGCGCCCCAAGATGTTTTTGCGTAAAGAAGGCAGCTTGCTCATCCTGCAGATAACACTCCTGCAAGAATCCGTCCGCACTACCACAGCCTATGCCACAGATGCCGTATTCCTTGGCATGTTGCACGATGGTGTACCAGATATATAGGCGCGGTTCGCGGGTATGCGGGTTATCGGTTATATGCACATCTTCGCGCTCCAGATAAGTCAAGTCCTGCTTCATGATATTCAGCCGCTGATGGTATCGGAATCCTAATGCTAAGCACAGCAAAAGACAGAGCGTCAGTCCTCCCGTCAGCGCCCAACGATAACGACCGTGGTAATTGAGCACAAAGGCCACAAGAACCATAATCGGCAAGAAGAATATTACGATGCGGCAACCGGTTAAGATAATCGTTGTGACCAATAAGATATCTATTACAATAACTGTCGCCAAGACGATCTTAGCATGGTACCGCGTACGGAAATAACGGTAGATATCGCCTGAAAACCACAGCCCTAATAACAGCACCAGACAATAGTACAAACGATGTTTGATAGCGGCTACAGGTCCCTCGGCAAAGAACGTCCAATAAGAGAACTGATGATACATATGCCCAGGTCCGGTCATATCCTGCTGAATGCACCAATACACCAGCGTAGTGTACGCCACAATAGAGAGCAGACAGCCCGCCACCAGCAGTACCTTCAATCGAATAGGACGATAGTACTCATTCGTGCCGCACAAGGCCACCAACGCCAAGCCTAAGAGCGGAAGATGACGATGCATCTCTTTCAGTCCCTGCACTACATCTTGCGTCCACAGCAGCGACACAGCCTCCCACGCCACATATACTACCATCAGCACGATAGGCATCAACGCGCGCGACCACGTCCAATTCTTGCGCTGCAGCCATCGTCCTTCCAGTCCCCAAGCTATCAACCACGCCGTAGCGATAGGCTGCGTCCACGCCCATGGGAAAGGTAACGACAGCAATACCGCCGCAAAGAGGATATAGTTCAGCGCTCCTATCGATTGTCGATACAGATTCTGCATGAGCAGACTAAATGATTAGTAATAAATCCAGCAGCAGCTTAATTTATCATTGGGACCGGTGGTGCGATAAGAGATATAGAAACCGGCATTATCAAAGGAGATAAACTCACCACGGGTGGAGGTCCAATAATATCCACCGCCGACCTTATAGGTACTGCTTTTCCCATCCGGAATATAACCGTTAATCGGCAAGAATATCCTATTACCATTACGGCCTATTACGCTATAGCCGGTGCCTTCCCAACGAAGAGTGCAATTTCTTTTCAATTCGGCCCACTCTGAAGAAGACGGTAATTTGCCGCCACCGGAGCACGAATACCAAGTAGCATAATTGGTCGAGCTGACCTTCCACAGTTTGCCGCTCGGTAATCCCAGATCTACATAGCCGTTCCACATGGCCTGTTGCAATCTTTCCTGTTTGGCCCTCTCCTGTTGCTGTCTTTCCTGTTCTTGCTGACGCTGCAAAGCCAATTGACGCTGACGCTCCTCTTCTTGTGCTTTTGCTTCAGCTTGCTTTTGCTCTTGCACCGTTAAGCCGGACACTTTATCAACAATTTCTTTCGCCACGGCAAGCGTTGTAGAGATAGAGCCGATATTGCGGTCCCTAATTACATGGGAGTTCACGATAGCTCCTGATTCGACATCAATAATACGCGTCGTGATATTGTAGTTGCCATACGAGCGGACAGTTTTGGCCACGCATACATACTGTACACCAAATTGACGTCCCAAAGCACAGAGTTGGTTCACATCCACCGGACCGTTTTCCTGGAAGTCCTGCTCTTTGCTTAATTCAGCCAAAAAACTATTAGACCGTTCAATTGCCAAATAGTTTTTACTGGTGGTAAATCCAGCTACCAATTGGTCACCGAGAATGATATCTATGTCCTTATTACCGGTACGCGTAACATATACCGCCACTTTCTTGGCACTGGTCGATCTGCGTACAGCCATTTCCTTTAATAACTTAGCGCTTAAATCATCAAAGGCACTATACATTTGTGTGTTATTCGTAATGATACGATTGGAGTTAGCCGCAGCCACTACAGTCGCTCTCTCCACATCAATCACGTGAGCAGCCAGATAAGTCTCACTACCGAATACTTTCTTCATAGATGCCACACAGACATAATTCACGCCCATCATCTTACCAATCGACCGAATCTGGCCGTCGTCTACACTTCCGGAGCGTTGATACATTTGTTCGCGTTGCATAGCGGATAAGAAACTGGCTGTACGTTCGATAGCAATATATTGGCCGCTATTGGTGATAGCATCCACCAGCGAACTACCAAGCAGTTCACTAACACCTTCTTCGGCATCCTTTGTCTCTGTTACATAGATGGCGATTTTCTTTTGCCCCATTACAAAAACAGAGGCTGCTAACAACACAAATGTAAGTAATTTTTTCATATGGCAATAGTTAGATTTTAATTTGACTGCAAAGGTAATGAAAAATACTGATTTTGCCAAATATTTCTTTAAAAAATTTGCACATATTAAAAGAAATATGTAATTTTGCAGAAAAATTACGATTATCATGAAAAAGATTCTTCTTATTTGTTTGGTTTGCTTGACCACCTTATCCTTATTTGCTCAAAGACGTATTGCCGTGATGGAGTTTAAGGCCGGCGTTAACTTGTACCAAGATGACGTTACCGGATTATCGGCTATTTTCGTAACAGCCTTTCAGCCTACCGGATATACACTTGTTGAGCGCAGCCAAATAAATATGGCCCTTCGGGAGTTGCGTTTTCAACAAAGTTCTTTGACCGAGGAGCAAATGTTGGAGGTTGGTCATTTTCTGGGAGCATCCAAAATCGTAGTAGGAGATATTTCCATGATTATGGGTCAATACAATGTGGATGTCCGCGTGCTGAATGTAGAATCGGGGACTATTGACGTAAAGGCCGGAAGCGAATTCCAGACTTCCGCTTATCGCAAGTCCATGACTGCGTTAGCAGAAGAATTAGCCGCTAAGTTATCAGCCAAGACTGCCAAAAATACGGGCGCATCGTCGTCCAACCAAGGTAAGCCTTACATTATTTATGACTACCTAAAAGTGTTTCCCGAGGACTTAGGTCGTTTCAATTCGTCACCTTCTACCGTTATTGCCAATATCAATCAAAAGGCACAATACGGATACAATACATGGCGTTTACCCACCCGAGCTGAACTTGCGCTCATTGCCGAACAAGGCATCATTGAGACCTCTAGCGGTTATATGGCTTCAGACGGCAGTCAATCCGGTCGCGTTCGCTTAGTAACAGACCGTGAGACAGCCCGAGTGCTCGCCCAACAGAATGCCGCAGCAGCCGCCCAAGCTCGCGGAGAACAATACGCATACCTGCAGCAAATACGCGAAGAGGGATATGTGGACTTGGGATTGCCGAGCGGCACGTGGTGGAAGAGTCGCAACGAGAACGGGACCTATAAGTACGATGACGCTATTAGCAGATTCGGAAATAAGTTACCGACCAAGAGACAATATAACGAGTTGATGAAGTCTTGTACTTGGACCTGGAATGGTAACGGATTTACGATTACCGGTCCCAATGGCAACACCATCTTTTTCTCTACAGAAGGTCAACTAAACGGTCACCAAGGCGGATTCTATATGTCTTCTACTTTAGAAGAAGGAAATGTAGTCAGCTGGGTTTGCTATCCCAAAGAAAGAAAAGGATTCCTTAACTTCCTCAACAAATATTCATCCCTATCCGTTCGCTTAGTCAGAATACCCTAACGGGCATCGCTTATTCCAAATAGAGATTATACATCTTGTTTAAGAACTTATCGTAGGCGTGGAGGGCGAAGAAGTCCTTTTGTGCTTGTAGACCTATGCGTTGAGCCAAGGGGCGGTCGGTGAGCAGCATGCGCAAGGCCGCTGCTAAAGCGTCCACATCACCCGGCGGGCAAAGAAGGCCATTCTCGCCGTGACGGATAAACTCCACCTGCGAGCCATTATCGGAAGTCACCGTCGGCATAGCGCAGGCCATATTCTCCAACAAAGCCAAAGGTCCTCCTGCCTCAGGAGCGATAGTGGGTATAATACCGATATCATATTTTGCCGTCAGCTCGGCTATGTCGGTGCGGAAACCCAAGCACTCGATACGATCACGCACAGGACTATGCGACAAGATATCATTCCAGTGGTCTAAGTCCTCCGGCGCGACCGTTCCGGCTATTACACAGCGGAAGGGAACATCTTGCAACTGTTCTAAGGCTTTTATCATCGGAAAAACACCTTTCTCCGTGCATACACGTCCGTGGTAGAAAATCGTCGGTACGCCTTTATCCGAACGCTTAGAAGCAGTTGCCCGCTCAAAAGGCACGCTATTGTGGATAATACGAATATCGCGGAAAGGAACATTCTCACGCCACGGACTCAGATAAGCCCTGTGTACACAATGGCTGGTGCATATCAGGGTATCTATACCGCGATACATCCACCGCCATAGAGGTGTATTCTTGGCGCGGCGAACCAGGTGTTGCGCAGCAATCAGGCGAAAAGGACGCGCGCAGAAACGTTTAGCCATCACCGCTTGGAAATAACTGCGGCGGCTATTGAGGTGAAGGATGTCGACCTGATATTTCTCCAACAACTGAGCCAAACGCCACGCAGCCCACAAACTAAAACGACTGCCCTTACCTCCGTATCTAAAGAGCGTACATACTCCCCACTCGCCAAATCGCTCCTGCATATTCTTATCGCTATCAGGAGGGAAGATAAAGACCAGATTAACACCATAAGTGCGACGCATACTACGAGCCAAGTCGAAGACATACTGTTCGCCTCCGCCCCAAGTAGGAGATGCTATGTAGTAAGCTATCGTCATTGTGCTGCGTAATGGGTGCGCCATTCTTGCCATTTAGCGGCATCCTGACTCTTGACCTTAATATGCAGAATAGCATATTGATCCTGCTTAGGCAGATGCCAATAGAGAAAATGACCATGAATACGTTCGTGCAACGGGCGTCGCCAATGTATACGCGGACGATTACGATAGAGGCGTCCCTGATAGTCGGGCCACGCCACACGCTCATTAACTGGCGCATCTACTTCCGATTGGAAGAGGTTAATGCGAGGCAACTTGAAGAGGTCTATCCACGGGTGACGACGCAAGATATCTCGCAGATGGGTCATCAGCCACGCCACAGGCTGTTCATCAGCATCCAATTGGAAGATATAGTCACCATGGCACAGACTATTCAGATGGTTCTTGGCCTGCGCAAAATCAAAATTGAGCGGATGCTCTGCGTACGTAGTGATATAATCGCTATTGGCCTTAACGACGGCCTTGACCTCAGGTGTCACATGATCGGCATCGGCCTGCACCACTATCTCATCGCCCTCCTGTATATATGGACGTAAGACCTCAAGCAAGCGTTGCAAGTCTTGTGCCTCGTTGCAGACGGTAATAGCATAACTGATGGTAATAGGTTTACTCATATTCGTAGCGTGCTTTGCGGCCGTGGTCCCAGAAGCGGTCGCGATAGTAATGTATCCAATAACGGCACTGTTCGGCGTCCAGTTGACGGGCAAAAGCATACTCATCGGCAAAAGTATCGAAGAAACTGCTGCGCGCACAAATGCGACGCATACTGCGGCAACCTTCCTTCAGGCTTACCGGTCCGAAAGTCATACGGTTGATGTCGATAATCTCAAAGCGGTACTCACCATCCACCTTGTCCCACAAAATATTGCCGGGCGAGAAGTCAAGATGCAGAATTCCCTCGTTATGCATGTGCGCCGTGAAGCGTGCAAGCGGACGTATTGTTTCCTCCAATTCGGGCGTATAAGCAAGCGTGAACTCGCGATGTAGACGTGTAAGGGAGGACTGCAACGTGACTAAGTACGAGAAGTCCAACAGTCCGCACTTCTTCTGCTCAATGTACGCTACCGGCTCAGGTGTACCCACACCATGCGCCAATAAGTACAAACCATTCTCATACGAGCGACGCGCCTTAGAGGGACGAACAAACGAATAAATCCATTTATTCAGGAAACGAGGGCGATGAAAACGCTTTACACATAACGTCAAGCCGTTCACTTCATACGTACGAATCTGATTACGCGCATCGTAGATAAGCGTTCCCGAAGAGTCAAAGCTTTCGGGCAGCGCCTCTATCCAAGGACGTAAAAATTCGTATGAAGGGTTGATAATTGTCATCTTGATGTATCAAATAGGCTGCAAAGTTACAAAAATTTTGCGATATGTGCAAATTTATTTGCGTATGTCAGAAAAATGTTGTACCTTTGCATGCTTTTTCCTCGGAAAAAGGCTAACATGTTTAACCCTTTAACGGGATTTCGAATTCTGAGACGTCCAAGAATTTCAGGTTGTCCGGAAAACGTTTCCCACCCCATCTACCACTATGGCAGAAAACAAATCTCTCCAGAACTTCGACTGGGATGCCTACGAGAAAGAATCAAAAGGCACACAAAACGAAGAACTCCTCTCAAAGTATGATGCTACCTTAAGTGCTATCAAGGACAACGAAGTCGTTGAGGGTACCGTTATGAGCATTAACAAACGCGAAGTAGTAGTAAACGTTGGTTTCAAGTCCGATGGTCTTGTTCCCGCTGCTGAATTCCGTTACAATCCTGACCTCAAGGTTGGTGATAAAGTAGAGGTGTATATCCAGAGCCAAGAGGATAAGAAAGGCCAACTCGTCCTCTCACACAAAGAAGCTCGTGCTTCTCGCGCCTGGGACCGTGTTAACGAGGCTTGCGACAATCAAGAGATCGTTAACGGTTATATCAAATGTCGTACCAAAGGCGGCATGATCGTTGACGTACTCGGTATGGAAGCCTTCCTGCCCGGCAGTCAGATCGACGTGAAGCCCATCCGCGACTATGATGTTTACGTTGGCAAGACTATGGAATTCAAGATTGTGAAGGTCAACCAAGAGTTCCGCAATGTCGTTGTTTCTCACAAAGCTCTTATCGAGGCTGAGTTGGAAGCACAAAAGAAAGAAATCGTCAGCAAGCTGGAGAAAGGTCAGGTACTGGAAGGTACCGTTAAGAACATTACCAACTATGGTGTGTTCATCGACCTGGGCGGCGTAGACGGTCTGATTCACATTACCGACCTGAGTTGGGGCCGCGTTTCCGATCCAAAGGAAATCGTGCAGCTTGACCAGAAGATTAACGTTGTTATCCTCGACTTTGATGAAGAGAAGAAACGTATCGCTCTGGGTCTCAAACAACTCACTCCTCATCCGTGGGATGCATTGGATCCGAACCTCAAAGTAGGAGACAAGGTACACGGTAAGGTAGTTGTGATGGCTGACTACGGAGCATTCGTAGAGGTTGCCGAAGGCGTTGAAGGTCTGGTACACGTCAGCGAGATGAGCTGGAGTCAGCACCTGCGCAGCGCTAATGACTTCCTCAAGGTAGGCGATGAGATTGATGCCGTTATCCTGACCCTCGACCGCGAGGAGCGCAAGATGTCGCTCGGTATCAAGCAACTCAAGGATGATCCTTGGCAGAACATCGAGAACAAGTACGCTGTTGGCAGCCGCCACTTCGCTAAGGTTCGCAACTTCACCAACTTTGGTGTATTTGTAGAGATCGAAGAAGGTGTAGACGGTCTGATTCACATCAGCGACTTGAGCTGGACCAAGAAGATCAAACACCCCAACGAGTTCACTCAGATTGGTGCACAGATTGAGGTAGTAGTATTGGAAATCGACAAGGAGAATCGTCGTTTGAGCTTGGGTCACAAGCAATTGGAAGAGAATCCTTGGGAGGAACTCGAGGCTAAGTTCGGTGTTGACACCGTTGTTGAGGGCAAGATCGTTGAACTCAGCGACAAGGGCGCCGTTGTAGCTCTTGAGGATGGCGTAGAAGGTTTCTGCACCGCTCGTCACCTCCAGAAAGAGGACAAGACTCCCGCCGCTATGGGTGACACGATGACCTTCAAGGTAATCGAGTTCAACCGCGAGGCTAAACGCATCCTTCTCAGCCACCTCCGCACATGGGAGGAGCGCAAAGAGGCTCCTGCTAAAGAGACCAAGGCTGCTAAGAAAGAGGCTGCTCCTGAGATGCCGAAGGTAGAAAAGACCACTCTGGGTGACCTGAGTGTGCTGGCCGACCTGAAGGCTCAGATGGTTGCAGATGAAACTCCTAAGAAAGCTGCCAAGAAGGCTGAAGCTACCGAAGAAGCTCCTAAAGCAAAGAAAGCTACCAAGAAAGCCGCTAAGGCTGAAGAGGAAGCTTAATCTAAGCTTGACTGCAACGAAAAAGGCAATCCGTAAGGGTTGCCTTTTATTCTTTCCACTTATTGTACCTTCAACTGAGGACGGCGCACGTTGACTATACTATCAAACTCAGCGCGAAGAGAAGCGGGTACCGGTTCTGCCGGTGGGGAGACCATCTTAAGGGGGTCAACAGGCGTGCCGCCTTTCCATACGCGGAAGTCAAGGTGCGGACCAGTAGAATGTCCAGAAGACCCCACATAACCGATAACCTGTCCCTGCGACACGTGACGGCCCACCTCTATGCCCTGTCCATATTTCGACAGGTGCAGATAGGCTGTTGTATAGGTTGAATTATGACGAATCTTAACAGTATGTCCTCCGCCTCCTTTATATCCTTTTTCAATGACGACACCGTCACCGATAGTGACGACCGGTGTTCCGGCCGGTGCCGCATAGTCAACTCCCGTATGAGGACGCACGACCTTATGAATAGGGTGCATGCGCGCGTATGTGAAGCGTGAGGAGATACGTTTATAGTTCAATGGAGCCTTAAGAAACGCCTTGCGAAGCGAGTTACCGGCTGCATCGTAGTAGTTATGGACATTACCCGACTCAAACCAGAATGCCTCCTGCCATTTTCTGCCGTGATAGAAATCGGCAGCATAGATACGACCTATACCTACGCGAGCTGAGTCGACATATTGTTCGTCATATAGTACACGTATCGAGTCACCGCGTTGCAGACCGAAGAAGTCAATCGTCCACGCATATATCTCACTCAACTCCAGCGCTAACTCTACCGGCAGATTATTTCCTACCATCGCATTCCACAAACTCGATTCTATCACCACCTCAGCCGTGCGCGTAATCGTCTGCACAGGCTTAACGATGCGCTCCACATGTAACGAATCGGTCAGGTGCAAGACAGCAGCCTCGCGGACTGAGGAACAATAGACCCAATAGACTAAATGCTCACAGCCTACCGAATCCGTTTGATAAAAACAATAATAGGTCTTACCCGGACGAATAGAACGCACATCAAAGCGGTCACGAGGCAAGGTCGATATCTGTGCTATCTGCGAACGTGTAGCACCCTGACGATTGAAGATACCTCCCAATGTCTCACCCTCGCGCACACAAGCCGTATCAATTCGAAACGAGTCAACAGGCAAGCCAAACTCGTACCTGACGGGCGGAGGCGTCTGCGTATCATCATAAGACGAGCCACTCGTACAAGAATACAGAAATAGCGTACAAAAGGTAAGAAGAATTAAATTTGGGGATATTTTCTGAACCATGAGGAAAGTTTTAATCGGATGACGCCAAGCAAAGCCTCAGAGAAGATTCCACCGGACATCTTACTCGTACCCAACTGGCGATTGACAAAGATAATTGGTACTTCGCAAATGCGGAAACCTATCTTGTAAGCCGTGAACTTCATCTCAATCTGGAAAGCATATCCTTTGAAGCGAATCTTATCCAGTTCTATCGTCTCCAGTACACGCCTAGTGTAACACATAAATCCGGCCGTTGTATCGCGGATATCAACGCCCAGTACCGTGCGCACATACTTGGAGGCAAAATAGGACATCAACACACGTCCCATAGGCCAGTTGACCACATTGACACCCGTAATATACCTACTACCTATCGCCACATCCGCGCCTCCGTTGGCGCAAGCGTCATAGAGTTTAAGCAAGTCCTGCGGGTTGTGCGAAAAGTCGGCATCCATCTCAAAGATATAGTCATAACCATGCTCGATGGCCCATTTAAAACCGCATATATAAGCCGTTCCCAGTCCCTGTTTACCGGAACGCTCTACAATAAACAGTTTGTCCTTGCACGTACTTTCCATCAGTCGTTTGACAATCTCGGCCGTACCATCGGGCGAACCATCATCAATAACGAGCACATGAAACTCGATAGGCAGATTCATGACCGCGGAGATAATCGCTTCGATATTCTCCTTTTCATTATAAGTAGGTATAATAACAAGTCGGGACATGGGTATTTCGATTAGGGATTATAGATTTTCAATTAGGGATGTATGATTTGGTCGTTGAGTTCGTAGACGGGACTGGGCGTCAAACGTGCCAAAGGAGTGACAAATAAATCTTGCCCAACTACGATATCCGATTCCGCCAATATAGACGATATCGTTTGCATCGCCACATCGGGATCATTATTCTCACGGCTAAGGTGACATAGGAACACATTTCGGAGTCCTATATGGAAATTGTCGCGCAACAACTGGCCGCAGGTTACATTACTCTGGTGCCCTCGCGGCGAAAGGATACGCTCCTTCAGATAGGTAGGATACGGGCCGTTCAGCAGCAACTGCTCGTCATGATTGGCTTCAATAACCAAATGATTAGCTGTCTGTATATATGCCGTCATCTGTTCGTTAGGCGTACCGCAGTCGGTAGCTATCATAAAACGTTGTCCGAGGTAATCGATGACATAGCCCAAGCAATCCGTTGAGTCGTGACTGATGCCAAAGGTAGTAATCTGCATACCGTCCATACCATACAACTCAAAGGGCATGCCTTTCTCAAAATACCGACGCGAAGTACGCAGTTTCTCGCGGACGCCATAGTTGCAATCTATCCCCTCGTGTATCGCGCGCGTAGTATATATAGGTAAGTGCACCCGTTCGCCCAACGTACCTACGGCACGAATATGGTCAGCGTGGTCGTGGGTGATGAGCACGGCACGGATAGCAGAGAAGTCAAGATTCATATCCCTAAGGTCACGCTGGATAGTACGCGCAGAAATGCCCGCATCAATCAAGATTCCTTGATGCGGTGTGCCCAGATAATAGCAATTACCGCTGCTACCTGAGGCAAAACAGCGAAATATGAGTTTCTCCGACTCCATTTACTAAAGCGAAGAGGACCGGCCATGTTAGCCAGTCCTCTGCTGTGGGCGTTGACGGATTCGAACCGCCGACCCTCTGCTTGTAGGGCAGATGCTCTAAACCAGCTGAGCTAAACGCCCTTTCATTTCGAAAGCGGGTGCAAAGGTACTGCTTTTTTTCGATATGACCAAATATTTTTGCAAAAAAATGCTATTTGAGGTGCATTTTTTTGAAATTCCAGTTCCAAAAGGCCGTTTTTTCCAGTTTAGGCACCGCAAATAGGAGCAGCAAAGTCGTCACTACGCCCAATATAACACCTGCGAAAATATCTTCCGCGAAGTGTTGACTGAGGTAGATACGCGAATAAGCTCCTACTACGGCCATCAAGAAAAACAGCGCGCTCCAAGGCCAGGCTCTCCAATCTTTCTTATCACAAGCCATCAAAGCCAGCACAAAAAACATAGCGAAGAAGGTAGTAGTATGTCCGGAAGGACAAGAATACCATTTACTCAACGTCACACCGTCCACGAAGGGCAGTTGCACATCGGGATAGAACTTCTCAAAAAACTTATATGGCCTATCGGTATCAAAGACATACTTAAGGCGCTGAGCTATCAGTCCGCTAACCACTACATCGGTGAGTAGGAAGGTTGCCCAACCGGCTTTATAGAAGAGTAGTCCAAAGACCACCACATAAGGTACCCATTCGCCGACGTAGGTATAATAACGGAAAAAGAAGTCTCCAGCTACATTGTGGCAACTATTCATCCACAAGTGCAGTTCTGCCTTATCCCATGTCAGCAGCCACCAGCCCAGTACTGCGAGCAGTACCAGGCTGAGAGCCACAAAAGGTATAGCGTTTATGAACCAACGTCTCATCTTATTCTACTCTTTCGCCGAGCGAGTTATAAGTATGTCCGCCGGTGGTGATGACGAGTTGTCCGTTGCGGAGTTCTTTCTTAGGAGCATTCGTCGGTGAATCTTCACGGAACGGATTCTCGCGCGCCTGTACAACGCAATCGCATGAGCGGATCGTCACGCCCTTATCCGTCAGGTCTACACTTAGACGCGTGCCGGCAGGGATGACCTGTTCGGTATAGTAAACCGAAGTAGTATACCCCGGAGCTAAGACATCGTTTACATACCATTGATAGGCGGTGAAGTGGTACTTCTCATTCTCGCGGGCATTGACACGTACAGCTACCATATTATCGTACTTCTGCTGCAGGATAGATGACGGATAAGGCACCTTGAGTTGGAAGGAGAAGGTAAGCGTAGAATCGCATATCGTATCTTGAACGGTCACTACGCAAGGTATCTGTCCTACCTCCAACACATTGGCGGAAATAGCCAGTCTATGATTATCCTGATCATTGGTAAGCGTAAAGGTTTGCTCGTTGTAGGTCAGTGTGGGATCCACCAACTCTCCCTTAGTATAATTGTAGGGAATATAAATCAAGTCCGACTCGGAGCACAAACCTTGTATGACATTATCCATTGTCATCTTCAGGCATGTCACCACCGTCAGGTGCAGCACGACAACACTATCGCAGTGGTCCATATTGGTGAGGGTATCGGTATAAATACCTGAGGTCTCGATACGCTCTCCGGCAAACCAATACTCATCATGAGCGCGTACGTAGAGGTGCATATCAGGCGAAGGTTGTCCTACGTGCAGGTTGTAGATATGAATGGTATCGCAATCATCCATTCCTGTGATGATTGTTGTATCGTTGTTGTATATCTTGCCATCGTATGCCCAAGGCTCACCTGCGCACAGGTTGGTCTGCTCACGCACCGTATCAGGACGATTGACATAGAACGAGAAATGCACCGCTTCAGGAGGATATACCGTATCCGGGCACTCTTTATGGGCGTACAACTTAGCCGTAACATCGTACCATCCTGGGGAGTCGTACTGGTGAGAGACTACCGCCGGACCATTCTCTTCCGTCACGCCATCACCAAAGTCCCAGTCTACTTTGTCTATAATGGTTGCACCTGCTTCGGCACTGAATTCAAGGCTATCGTTGAGGCAATAGAAGGTAGAAGAACGTGCGCCATCTTCAAACACCTGATCACCGACGGTGATGTTGCCTAACTTAACGGCTGACGAACCTGCCGAATAGGAATACGATTCTTGTCGTCCGTTTCCGTATACGTGTGCTATAAAACCGGAAGGACAGGTCAAGGTGAACACCTTATCGGCCTGTGCATCTACCGAGTTGCAAATCTGTTGACGGGCATAAGAATATTCTGTACCGGCTACCGGAGTGAACGTCAAGGCTATACCATTAGGATTGCTGCGGGATACGAGACGCACCTTATCGGCATCTTTAGTAAGAACAACAATATTCACATTGTGTGTATTCGTATTGTTAGTAGGACATACACCGAAGGTAATCTTATGGATGCGCTGCTCCAGCGGCGAGATCCACACCATTGATGGATCACCTTCCTGGCCGGATATTACTTCTGTAGGTATCGGGCTACTACTATCGTAGGTATTAGTGTACTTCTCACTGACATCATAACTATATACAGCACAGGGACATGACGTCTTAATATAATGCGCAACACCTTTATACACATCGGGTATCGGTAGATTGGCGCCACTGAGTTTTTGGGTTACCTTAGTCAAGTTGGCTGTTCCTTCAGATACTTCAAACTCGTAGGTCTCACCGGCATTAATGGTCTTGACTGGCCGCTTGGAATTGTCCACAAATATCTGCGTTCCATCTTCCATCGCGGTGACGCGGACGCGGTTAGCATCCTTATGGAGCGAACGGGTCACTACAAACTCCGTTCCCCAATAGTCTACCGGCATGGCTTGCTCATAAGTCAAGTCACGTGCGGATATCTCACCCGGCACATCGGTACATACATCACCATTGAACACCGCTATCGGTTTATCGGCCACGATATGCGTACCCGAAGCACTTATCTTGTCGGCACCCACATAGTAGTACACCTGTCCTTGCTTGAGGGTGATGGTCTGAGGTGACTTAGCACCATAGGGTGTAATCTTCACCGTAGTCGTACCGGAGGCTGTAGCCAAGACAGAATAGGAACTCCAGGAGGTATTATCCTTATGATCATACGGCGGATAGTCCTGAACATAGTACTCGGTTTGCAGTATCTGAGTAGGCAGTACGACAGAGGCATCGAAAGAAAATTCAAAACGGATAGCCGCAAAGAGGGATATATCCTCTGTAGAGGTTACTTGCAAACCGGTAGGCAGCGTCTTTCCGTTTACAGCAGCCTTAGTATCACCCGGCCACCATTCGCTGACGGGTATATCCCTAATTTCGAACCAGTTATCAGCACTCACCGAATAGGTGTTGGTGAAGTTGGTGTTTGGATTAGAAACCGTTACCTTGCAGTCTTTCTTGGCAGATACAGCCAGGAACAACTCACGACCTGTGGTCGCGGCGTCAGGTGCAGAAGCAAAGGTCAGTGCTACCCAAAAGTCACGTCCTTCGGTAGATACTTGAGCCGCAGCAGGGGTAGACAAGCCCAAGAATACGGCTGCGAGTAAGAATACAATCGTTATCTTTTTCATTGTAGTGATAGTTTACAAAATCTCCATTAGCTTAAAAGCTATTCTCCATACTAAAGTATTTCGATTTCCACGCGTCTGTTGTTCTGACGTCCTTCTTCGGTGTCGTTGGTGTCGATAGGTTTCGTTTCTCCGAAGCCTATGGCCTCTATACGGTCAGCAGCTATACCACGTTGGATAAGGTCGTCGCGCACAGCATTGGCACGTCCTTCCGACAGGCGTTGGTTGGCAGCATCACGACCTACACTGTCTGTATGTCCCATGATACGGATACGCACTTCCGGGTTGCGGGTCAGGAAACCGAAGAGCATATTCAAGCCCTCTTCCGATGAAGGAAGAATACGAGTCTGGTTATTGGCAAAGTGTAAGTTGTGCATCACAAATACCTCGCCGGTCTCCACAGGTATCTCTTCTATAACAGGCGGGATAACGGGGATACGACGCATATGCATAGTAGCCTCGTACAATTGTCCCGCTTCGGGTATCTGCAAGGTGATAGTATCGGGATAATAGTCCACTACGGAAGCCATCAAGTCGTACGAACCGCGACTCATCTTGCGGGTCAACTTACCCTCTTTGGTCTCCATCGGTTGTCCCGTCGTCTTGCCGGTACGTTGGTTGAGGACGGTAATGGTAGCTGGCAGGACAGCACCTGTCTCAGCATCCACCACGGTAATCTCCATGTATGCAGGAGGCGTAGGAGCCGGACGTTCGGTCTTACCGGGCACTTCAAACTGCACCACGAACTTAGCACCCACAAACAAGTTCGTCAACTTAGCACCCGTTCCCAGTCCCAATAAGGTATTGGTACCGTTCGGTCTAGTCTCGTTGTTGGCAAAGGTGAGCGGCATGAGATTATTATCCGAGCCGTGGGTCTTATTGATATTAAGCAACTCATAGTCAGCAAAGAGGGCGACCTTATAGTGAACATGCTGACGTCCGAAAGGAATACGTTCACCGGGTTTCACACGGTTGCGGTTTCTGGCTGGAGCCTGTTGCATCCATTCATCCAAGTCCAGGCCCAACTCAACACAAGCAGCTACAGAGGGTTGTGCCAAGGTTATCTTGCCCGACTTAGAAGGTGCATCAATGATGCCTCCGCCATACTGAGTAACGAAGTCACGGTCTTCAATAACGATATCGTATTGACCTTTGTGACTATAGTTAGCCAATACGCCATAACCGATGCGGGCACCTACCATAAAGTAGTAACGCGAGAACTGGGCACCTAACATAATAGGCAACTGTACATAGCCCAAGTTACGGGTCTCGGAAATATTGTCGCTTAGGAACCAGTACTCCTGCCTAATCGACTTATCTGCCGAAGTATAAGTGCGGTGCTGTGTAAAGCCGTACGTCGTGGTGGAGTTGTAGAAGTCGAAGCCCAGACCGGTCTCAAAGCGGAAATGACTATACTCGAGTTCATACGTCAGTTGCAGACCTGCTCCCACACCGCCGATGAGTTTTTTGTTCATCATCCGAGCCAGCGGGTCAGCACCGGCTTGCGTACCGGCACCGAAGGTAGACAGGTTGTCAAACATAGCGTCGTAACCCAAACGGGCACCGAGGTTGAAGTAGTGCACGGGCTCTATCTTCTTCTCATTGGGGTCAACGACCGGTTTGGGAGCACGCAACGCTTCTAACTCGCGTTGTTCGGCAGCCGCTTTCTGTTCGGCTATGCGCTGACGGTCTGCCTCTTTCTGGGCAGCCACACGTTCACGCTCTGCAGCGGCTTTCTCCCGTTCGGCTTGTTCTTTAGCACGCGCAGCCTGTGTCTTAGCTTGCTCCTTGGAGCGCTGTTGCTGAGCCCTCTCCTGTTCGCGTTTGCGTTTCTCTGCCTCTTTGGCCTTTTGGGCCTTAGCTTTCTCGCGTTCTTTTTCTTTCTTAGCTTTCTCTTTAGCTTTCTGTTTCTGCTGCGCCGTCATGGCTTTCTTTTGCGGCTGGGCGGCGTAAGCGGAAGTATAACTACCCTCGAACGAGGCAAGGAGGGTGATGACGAGTAAAAGACGAAGTATGTTTCTCATTGCTGTATCCTCCTTGAATTAGTTAAACACGATAAATTTGAATTTACGTTTCAAGCCTGCATTTATGCTGAGCACATATAATCCCGCTTTTTGAGGAGCTTTAATCAGTCCTCCTCCTTCCGGCAAATCGGCTTCGGAATATACGGATCCGTCAGGATTATACCAAGTAGCCTTACCGGCACTTCGGGCATTGACGAATACCTGTTCGCCTATATAAGCACTGTTGCGGCCAATAGCTATCGAATCGGAACCCTCTTGATAGATAAGCACATCATCACGGCGGCTAAACTTAATGGGGCAAGAGCAGGTGCGCACATCGGCTTTGCCGTGTTCACGGATAGTGAAGCATACATGATACTCGCCCTCGAAGTCTTCCTGCCCGTACAGGTTAAGAACAGAGTTTTGCTGGTTAGGTATCGTATCGCCATCGCGGAACCATACAAAGTCGAAGAGCGAATCGGCAGTGGGGAACGAGTCGCGTAAGATACCTAATACATCGTTGAAACGTTGTGCCAGGAAGGGGATATCGAATTGGAGCGAGAACTCCAGATCCTTATCCAATACGCTGTTGGGACATTCGGAACCGATATGGATATGTAGTCCGTAGGTCGTGCGATTCTTAGCCTGAGTGGGAATATGAATAGTAATTAAGGTATCGGTAACCGTCATACTCTCCTCGGTGAATCCGTCCTTTTGAGCAGCTTCATTGAAAGCAATCGTGACGCTATCGCCGGTCATATCCACCTTACCCGGATTGTTAAGATAGATGAGGTAGTCGACGGCATCACCCTGATGCGTGCAAGCGGGCATAACAGTGCGCTCGATATCAATCTTGAAGTTTCCTATGTTGACCATAAAGGCGATACTGTCGACCGCATTGAAGTTGACACAACCGTCATCTTCACCCATGTGGCGATAGATGAGCACATAAGCGTTGTAATGGTCCGGACGTTCATAGACATGCTCTATCGAGTCCAACTGCGTAGCCAGACTGTCGGCACCGTCACCGAAGTTCCAATAGATACTGTCATACTCATAGTTGAGTTCGCACCCGAAGGTCACCTTATCGTCGCCGCAGATTTTATTGTCGCCATCGGCCTTATATACCTTACCGTTGATAGTAATGAAGGCCGTCAAGTCTTTGGTCTCTCCACCAGCCGGATAGCTGTAACTTTCTTTCTCACCAAAGCCGTATACATGGGCAATAAAGCCGGAATCGGAAGTGAGGGTATGCGTACCGTTCGTTATATTCAAACGGGCATATACATATTCCGGTTTGGTCGCCAAGGCGGTAAACTGATTGGCTATATTGTTGCCGTCCAATTCTACACTGGCCACATTGTCGGCAGTAGTAACGATATTAAGGAAGTGGTCCTGCACTTGCTGGGTTTGGAAGGTACCAAAGGTCAATTGTTTGATTTTCTGTTCTACCGGGTTAACCCACATCTCTGAGGGGTCACCGTTGCAGTAACTTCCCGAATTATGATCATAACGGTTGGAGGTCATGAACAGGTGCACGGCACTGGGGCACGAAGTCTCTATATAGTGTGCCGACCCTTCAAAATAACGATGTCCGTCGCCGGAGTAATTGGTCATCTCATCTTTGGCTCCGAAGTCAAACTCGTAGTAGTGTTTGGGATTGGCAGCAAAGCTGATAGTGTATACCGAGTCGCCGTCCACATAGATGGTCGTGCTGTCTACCAAGGCCTGCACACGTATTTTGTCTATACGCTCCCAGAATCCCGCCTTGCCGTCAATAGTAGTGCGCGAGGAGGTGATGATGAAGCGTTTACCCCAATAGTTGACCGGCATTGCTTGCGAATAAATATGATCGCGGTCACGAAGGGTTGGGATATTGGTGTGTGAGTTACCGTTGAAGACGGCAATCTTTTTATTGTCACGGGCTTTGACTATCGAACCTGTCAAGTCACGTCGCTGACCGGGGCCGCTCCATACATAGAACACCTGTCCGGCCTGCATGACGGGAGTAGTATAAGTAGTATTGATCATGCTGCCCTTCGAAGTACCTTCGGTCACCTGATAATCCACAACGGTATTATTCTCGGCCGCTACGATAGCGAAATGACTACCCTGCTCCGTATCAGCGTGGGCATAGGGAGTATAACACTGTATGCGGTATTCGCTCATCAAAGCCGTTGTAGGCAGGATAGCGGCTACGTCGAACGACTTATTCTTGTAGTTGGCCGCTATCAGGGAGATGGGGTTATCGGACGTAACGTGCAAAGCATGATTGCTCACTACCTCGGCATCCGCATCGGTCACATAACACGAGGCCTCATCGGTCTTATTATTCTTGGTGCACAAAGTGTCGCGTGCTATCGTTCCCGCCGGGACATATATTTTGTGATTGAGGCCGGTGTACGTATTTTCTACATACACCCAAGTATCCTCTTTGGCGGAAAAGGTCAGCGACAACTCATCATAGTTGCGGTCATCACCACGCAGGAGCGTCACCCAGAAGTCTGTTCCTTCCGTAGTCTGTGCTACGACACCTACGGGCATCAGCCACCAGCACAGAAGGGTTGCAATAAAAAGCAGTTTTTTCATATTCATATTTGGTCCTATTATTTCACGCTGCAAAATTACAACAATTTGTGCACACGCGCGTGTAATAATTGGCATTTTATGTGTAATTTTTGCCGTTCGCCTGTAGCCATCAATATTTCATACCGGTAATCGAGTATTTGTCGTCGCCTCTGAGGATATAGAGGTGACCGTTGATGAGCTGTTTGGTGATGCGCAAAGGCTGTTGCTCACCGGGCACAATAAGGGCTGTCGGTTGCCGATGCGGGCGTAAGACATACAGTTCTTGCAGACACGCCCGTCGAGCCGTACTGCCGCCGTCGGAGGTTATCTTCAGCGAAGTCAAAGGAGGCAAGGGTACGCGGTATATGACCTCATTGCGCGTCTCCAAACGGGCGGTATCGCGGATGGTTGTCACCCACTCGTCATCAGCTTCTATATCTATGCGCATATCTCCGGCCGTATTATACGGCGAAGCACGGAAGACAAGCAGCGTTGAGTCGGCATAGTTGAGCGAAGGGAAGGTAAGGTATCCGTCCGTACCACTCGTGCCCATAGTGAACGAACGCGTGCCGTTACTCTGCACTTTCTCACTCACGGTGCCGCCGGCAGCCTTCACGCGGTCGGAGGTCATGCCGGGAATAGAGATAAGCGTATCGTAGTCGCCGACAGGCGGACAGGGACGCTCGGGCGGCAGGAGTGTGGAGTCGTAGGTGCAGACAAGCGTATTGAAGTCGACCTGTTGTCCGCGTCTATTACCCCAAATATATTCCACCAACTCAGGATAGTCGATATAGGGATTATGATTGCCTTGCACGGAGGTGATGAGTGAGGCGCGCAGTATCTCTTTGGGACTAACAGGGTCGGCACGATGCCAGGCTACGAGCAGGTCCATGAGCCATGGTTGAAACTCCAAGTACGAGTCGTTGGTCATAGCATTTGCGGCATTGAAGGGAGTGGTTCCCGAGACCCAAGCCACATCCTCGTAGGCAGTAGCCATATAGAAATAGGTACGTGCAAAGTCACCCTTGTATTCATCCGCAGGTTCAAAGCATGCCCAGCCATATTGCGATTTGCTCTTGCTGTCCATACGGAACGAGCCGTTGTCGAAATTATCCGCATGGGTGACAATGCCGGGCGGATAATTACTCTTCTTTCCGTTAGCACGCGCATCAGCCGGGTTGAGGTTAAATAGGTCTTGGTAAGCCCGTTTGTTGGCTGCCTCACTACCCCACCACGATTTAGGCATACAATGCTCAATCTGTATCGAACAGGCCGACTCGCCTTCTTCATACGGATAGTAACGCACCGAGTTGGAATACATATCCCATATCGTGCCGTCCGCACGCATATCGGTTTGCGGGAAATAGTTCCACGTACCGGTATAGTATTGCTTATCCGGCCATGTATATCCGTGCGTACCGTAATGGATGCGTTCGCCGGTGCATATCGTGTCGTGCAAGGCCGATTTCAATACCGAGTCTTGCAAGCCCTGACAGTTGGCATAGTATCCGAGGAAGAGAAGCAGGAAGAGTGTCATTTCTTAATCGTTGCAAAAAGGAGGTTAAGTACTACATACCATAATACGATGGCGGCACCGGCAAAGAGCATAAACTCCGGATGGCCGTAACGGATGCCTTCTAATACGCACAGGGTCACCAATACCACTACGCCTACCAGGAACAGGTATTTATCCATATTCTCACGCCAGGAGAAGTTATGGAACTTAAGCGAGAAGAAAGGTATCTCGGACACGAGCAGATAGCAGCTGACCAGACTCAATCCGGCCAATACCCATGGCATCCACGAGGCGGTCATCAGAGCGTACGGCATGCAGCACAGCGAGGTCCAGAAGATAGCGTTAGCAGGCGTAGCCAGACCGATGAACGAAGTCGTCTGACGCTCGTCGAGGTTAAACTTAGCCAGGCGCAACGCCGAGAAGGCCGCCATCAGCAACACACCGAAGCTCCAGAAACCGATGAGGGGCATAAGGTAGCAACAGAGTGCCATAGCGGGAGCCAGACCAAAGGTGATGTCATCGGCCAGGGAGTCGAGTTCGATACCCATATTATTGACAATACCTAACATACGGGCGGAGAGTCCGTCAAAGAAGTCGAAGAACGCACCTAAGCACACAAAGGCAAAGGCCCATTCAAAGGCATTCTGAGTGGCCATATACGTAGCCACGGCTCCACACAGCAGGTTGGCGCTGGTAAAAGCATTGGGGATAATTCGTTTGTTGTTCATGAGTGTATGTTGAAATTCAATTAGCGATTTTCGATTAGCGATTAGGGATTTATTATTTCCGTCCGTAAGCTTCGTCTACATGTCGGCGGACGAAGAAGGTGACGGCTACGGTAGCCAGGCAGCAGGCGATAACCATCCAGAAGAAGCCCTGGTAACCCAGTGCCTCCTGCAGGAAGCCGGCAAACATACCGGGTATCATCATACTCAGCGCCATAAAACCGGTGCACAGAGCATAGTGCGAGGTCTTGAACTCACCATCCGAGATGTACATCATATACATCATATAAGCCGTGAAGCCGAAGCCGTAGCCGAACTGCTCGATAGCTACGGCGGTGGAGATTGCCCACAGGTTAGTCGGCATCCACATACTCAGGTATACGAAGGTCAGACAGGGCAAGGTCATACTGGCCGCCATCCACCATATACTGCGTTTCAATCCTACGCGACTGATATATGTGCCACCGAGTATACCGCCTAACAGCAGGAAGACCACACCGATGATGCCATAGACGACGCTGTAGGTCTGCATACTCAGTCCCAGTCCGCCCGTCTCGCGGGCACCCAACAGGAAAGGCGTCACCATCTTAAGCAGGAAAGCCTCAGGCAAGCGATAGACGAGCATAAAGATGATAGCGAGCCAGATATACGGTTTGGTAAAATAGGTAGCAAAGGTCTTGCCGAAGCCTTTGAGGATAGCCAGGGCATCGGTGTCGGCACCGGGACGGTCATCCGCAGGACGCGGCAGCACGAAGCAGTGCCACAGCGTAGCCAGACAGAAGATGACAGCTGCCACCAACATAGCAGCCTGCCAAGCCAACGGCATATTAGCGCCGCCATGGTTCTCGGTGTAGGAATAGACGATACCCGGGATAGCCACTAAGGCGGAGTTGCAGAACACATTACTCAGACGGTAGAAGACGCTACGCCAACCTATCATAGCGGCTTGCGTGCCTTGGTCCAAGCCGAGCATATAGAATCCGTCGGCTGCTATATCATGCGTAGCCGAAGCAAAAGCCATAACGATAAAGATGACCAGTACGGCATACAGCATCTTAATAGGCGTCTGCTGAGCAGCGATGACGGCCGGATCGGGATGCGGGATACTGATGATAGTCAGAATCATCAGCGCCGACATCAGTATCTGCGTCACCAGTATCCACCACCGTTTGGTGCGTATCAGGTCTACCAACGGTCCCCAGATAGGCTTAATAACCCACGGCAGGTAAAGCAGACTGGTGAACAGGGCCATCTCACCGTTAGGCACGCCTAACTTGGTGAACATAGCTACGGATATCTGGTTAACGATAAAATACGGGATGCCTTGTGCAAAATACAGCGTCGGCACCCATAGCCAAGCATATAGTTTAGTGTCTTTCATTTCCGGTAAGAGTATAGATATGTTGATTACGGAGAATATATATCTGTCCGTCGATAAGTACTTTGCGGGCAGTAGTGTTGTTCGTCTCTTGTTGTGTGAACACCTTGTCGATGTCGGTAGTCACAGGCGCATAGTGCAACCATATACCGTCGAACGGGATGTTGTATTCGCGTTTCTCGGCCGAGGTGCTGAACGACAAGGTGATGAACTCCAATCGGACAGGATAGATAGCCATATCGTTGGATGTTCCAAAGAGCGAGTCGAAGTCGATGACTATACTGTTCTCGCGGTCGGGGACGAGGTCGGTAGTAGCATAGTTGAGGGTATTCACGCCGTTATTGGCACGCAGACCAATGGACACTTTTTGTATCAACTCGCCCTGCGGCGTGAAGCGCAGCTCCATCTGCTTAGGCGTAGCATAGAGGCAGGTGTCGGCCGTCAGTTTGATGTTTGCCTGTCGTCCGCCGGTGTAGTTGAGGTAGAGGACGGCCTTGCCCTGTGCATCGGTCATAAAGGCGGTATTCCACGCCGTAGACGAGGGTTTGACATTCCAACGTTGGTCAATGCCCACCATCGTCTCCCAACGGTACGGACGACTCGTCGGCACTTCTACGCGTACTATCTGTTGTACTCTACTCTCGCCTAACGTGCCGGTGATGACGGTGCGGCCGTTGGCGCGACCGGTGAGTATACCGTCGGCCGAGACGGAGCAGACACTCTCATCTTCTACCTCCCACGTCAGCGCTGCCGGCAGGATAGCTATCTCGTTGCGGTCAACGGTAGCCGTAATCTCGATAGGATATTGTGTATCGTCGCTGATGAGTATACTGTCCAGACGCAACGTCAGGTCGGCCTGGTCGGTCATCTCCACACGCATCGTCAATTCGGCAGACTCATAGCGGGCGGTGAGCGTACCGTTGCCAGTGCATACGAAACGTCCGTCATCGGTCATATAACCCGCTTCGGGCGAACAGGTCAGCACCACACCCGGCAGGTCTTTATTGACCAGCATACCATATTGATTGTATCCCAAGAAAGCAGGACGTACTACTCCGTAACGCGGCAGACGCAGCGTCGTCGACTTAGTGCGCATCTCGGTCACCACAGCATCGTCAGGTGCGGTAGAGAAGAGGAAGACACCGTTGCTCACGGCACGCGGCGTACCTTCTGTCGTGGGGTTGAGGATGCGGCCGCCTAAGTTAAACTGCGCCGAACCGCCGCCATCAGCACCCATCGCATAACTGGCGCCAAAGTGGCGCAAGATAGAACACATCTCGTGGGTGAACATGCCGGGCTTCTCCATCACCATCATCCACAATCGCTGATGGTCGGCACTCACGCCAAAGCCCGTACGCGGGTAGTTACGGTTATTATATGCCTCTGCCCAGTTGCGGAAACGCAGACGATAGTCTTTCATCACCAAGCAGTTGCCGGCTGTCAGTTGGGCTATCGACGGATACTCTTCCGTCCAGGCGGAATAGATGCCGATAGTGAAATGGATAGTGTCGCCAACGGCAGCCTGTTGCAAGAAGGCCTTGTGGTCACCACGCGCCTGCAGCACAGCCTGGTTCTCGCCTATCAGCGTTCCGCCGGTGGTATTCGAAGACACCACTACGCCGTGCATCTCTTTGTTTATCGCCCATGGACCGGTGATGTTAAGCACCACTTCGTACAGGTCGTCCACGCTGCGGGTGGTCTTCGTACCCAGGTCGGAGTTAAACAATACTATCTCATTCTCGTTGGGGTTATTGCGATTACGGTTCGCCTCCCGCAACTTCTTAGAGGTGCTGCCGATGCGGACCTTGCTATTCCAACTGTACTGGTCAATCCAGGCCTTGCCGTCCGTGTCTAACATCAAGAAGCCCAGTTCCTGTTTCTGGTCCTCCTCACCTAAGCCCATCGAGGCAGCGACACCTAAACCCCAGTTGGTGATGGAGGCGCCTATCTTTCCGTTGCTCACCTGTCCCGTGCAAGCCACGCCTAACAAGCCCTCGGTTGCCGTCGTCTCCCAGAAGTTACAGTTCACTCCGCCTATGCTGCGGTGTCCCTCGGCATCCAGACGGGTATAGGTATTGGCCAGCAACTCGGTATTGCCGATAGTAGGCGAGTGGGTCTCTTCTACGCGGTTGTAGGGATTCGTCAAGTCCACGTCATAGATGTAACAATGGCGCGTCGATGTGCTGTTGGTGATGTCGAAGCGGGTATACACGATGCCCGGTCCTACCTGATAACTCTCCAATGTATCTATGGTATATACCACCGTGTTGGAGTCAGCATCCACTTGGATATTTATCGTTCCGGTCTGGGCACTCATCGTCGCCGCACCCATCACGGTCAAGAGCAGATAAAAGAATGTTTTTTTCATGGTCATCCAAATTAGCGTGCAAAGGTACAAAAAATATTGCATATATGCAAATTTTATTGAATGTTTTAATGTTTTAATGATTTAATGATATACAGAAAGCCGGCCGTGAGGTCGATTTTAGTTATTGACGTGTTTGTCGATGTGCTTCTTGTGTGCTCGGGCGTATGGCGGTTTAGCCCTCGTGTCCGCTTTCTCCTGCGGACGTACGCTCCTTGCGTCCGGCACAAATCTATCATCTTCGTGCCGCCCCGCCCGCTGCGGGCTTCTCAACATCTACGCGCTTTCTAAAAGCGCATACTGAAAGCCTTCGACTAATAGCTGTCGCAGCAGCTCGGACACGCCTCTATACCTTCTCCTATCGCCTCATTTTCCGACCATTCATATAATGTGTCGCAGCCCGATAAATAAGGACAGCCTGCATCTTTATGATACAGCTGTCCTTCCTCTCCGCACACCCATACGCGGCTATCTCTCACCCGACAACCAGTCAATACTGCAACACTAATCAGCAAATATATCAACCACTTGGCGCTCCATCTGAGCAACCGCCTGCCTGACCTCCCACGGCTCAAGTGCCCGATACCCCCCCTAATCTATTGATTATAAGCTCGTTACGCACAAACTTCTCCGCGTAGCCATACTCACGCTCCGGGTAATACTCCCTTACGGCACTATAGATACGATACTGACGGTCTAACCTCAGACCGTTTGCCGACATACATAGGTAAACTTTCCATTTACCTGCACGCTGCATGTCCGTTATCTCGTCGTAATAAGTGCCCACAGGTCGCCTTTCTTAATTGACGATGCAAAATTACAAAATCTTTTACATATATGCAAATTTATTTGCATATTTTTTTTAAAAAAGTACTCTTTTTCCTTCGCGCGATAAAATTTTTCTGCTAAACATTGTAGCAAATTTTACTACAATTGTTCATTTTATTTTCTGTACCTTTGCAGTCGAAATCAGTTCCCCTGTGGAATAATTATTAATTTTTAATTCTTAATCTCATATGAAGTTATGCGCTATCCATCTCAAGAAGATTGCTTCGGACTTAGTGGACTCACCTGCGGGGACTGTGCGTTCTATTACAGCTGTCCCCATGACAAAGACAATCAACCGCCGCAACCCGGAGACCCTGACTATGATCCCGAATTTGACGACGCTGAGTAATGACCTACTCCTCGCCGCACAACCTACCATCGAACTGCGAGCATTTACCAAACGGTGTTACGACGGATGGTCAAGAACCTATTGGATTACACCCTCCGGTTTTCCCTTCATCCTGCGCAAGGACGAACTTATACCCGCGTTTGTGAGAATACGTCATAATGCAGGGATAGCGAAAAGGAACAAGGCGGGGGGCTATATACTCTGTAATCATATAGGCATGTGCCTCCACCGCATCGTTGCCATCCTCTACGTCCCCGGGCGCGACCTCTTCCGCAAACAGGTCGACCACATCGACAATAACCGCTACAACAACGCCGCCTCCAATCTCCGCTGGGTCTCCCCTTCCGAGAACATCCGTGCTTACTACGAATTCCGCCGCAGAGCATTAGAGCGCGCTGCTAATCTCTAATCACTAATCACTAATCACTAATCGAACAATGCAAAACGACATCAAACTGGCCCGCCGGCTCCTCATGCGAACCGCGCACGCCATCCGTAATGACGCCCCCGCCAACGGCTCTATGTCCGTCGCACTCACTATCTCCTGGGACGTACAACGCTTCCGTAACGACCTGCACGCAGGATTCGTCCGCTTCGAGTACACCAAGAAAGACGGTACACAACGCGTCGCCCTTGGTACTCTCTCCACACACCTCATACCGGCAGATAAGATGCCCGAACACTCCGTCGACTATGTGTCGCGCACTCCCGCCTACATAGTCACCTACTACGACCTCGACCGAGACGCCTGGCGCTCCTTCCGCGCTGACCGTTTTATCGACACTATCAAAGCCTGGCCGATTGACTGATGGGACTTTATGTTCGAGAAAAACGAAGTTAATCGATGAACCTTTACGTTCGTGAAAAACGAAGTTAATCGATGAACCTTTACGTTCGAGAATATGACTGGATGTGGAAGCGATTGAACCTCTCTCTCGCCGAATGCCGCGTCTATGCCTATATACTCGCTCTCACAAAAGGGAATACGGGGGGATACAACGGCTCGAAAAGACACCTTGCTGAACTACTCGGACTGGATGAAAAAAGCGTGCGTAATGTACTGAATACGCTCGAAGGAAAACACCTTATTGTTTGTACTGAGAATGTTTGGCAGAGTGCGGAATTAGTCCGCAGTGATGATGCGGAATTAGTCCGCGAGAGTGCGGATTCAGTCCGCGAAAATGCGGATTTAGTCCGCTCCCCCCGCACCCCTCTATATAATTATAATAATAATATTAATAAAACTTCTTCTTCCCTTGATACGCGCTACGCGCAGGAAAAGGAAAAGGAAAATTTTAATTTAATAAATTTAATCTCAACCTCTGAAATGGAAACAATTGCTGACGTCATCAAACGAAAGGACTCCTTCCAACACTTCTGGGCGCTCAATCCCAAATTCAAAGAGCTACACTCCGGACTCTGGCAGTCGTGCATGAAGTACTGGAATCGTATGGACTATGACCGACAAAGACGCTTGTTCTACTTCGTGCGCAAGAAGATTCGCGGAAAACAGACCGTCGATGATAACCCGATGGAAGTACTCACGCACACGCGCCCCTATCCGGTCAACTATAACGGCTCTCCGCAGGTCGAGGATGTAGCCAAGACCCAAAAACTCGTCAAAGCCTGGTATCGGGGACATGAAGGTATATACCTCCCTATCGAGGCTATGCTGTGGAAAATGACCAATGTGAAACCCTTTAATCTCGACTGAATATGGACGAAGACTTTGTCACCTGCGAACGATGTGGCGAACTGATACCACGAGAAGATGCTCACCGTGGACTCGACGGATACCTCTGCGACTGCTGCTACGATGATCTCTATGGATAACTAATACGGACTAACGTCCGATAATTTTTAATTCTTAATTTTTAATTTTTAATTTCTTACAACTATGGCTAAACAAACTAACAAAAACAAACAACAAAAAACCAAAATCGAGAAAATGATGAGAGAGGCTGTGGACGCTGTTATTACTGCTATCGTACGCACATTGCTCGGGTGGGCTGGAGAATGGGGAAACGATGCCTTTTTCTTCCTCGTCATCGGAGATAAACGGGTTGCCGATGTCGCATGGTCTAACTCCTGGGCTCTTTGTTCTGACGGGGCTATCGCAATAACCTCGCACCCGGAAGCCGCAAGCGCGTTCGAATACTTGAAGGATGGATACGATGCTCTTATCGGTACGGTGCTCGAAGAAGATGAAAAGTTCAAAGAACATTTTGAAAATTACGTTCCCGATAAAGAGGATGACTCCGGATGGTCGTCCGTCGATTTAGAACCTTACGAAGAACCTTCTCCCGAAGAACGTAAACAAACTATTCAAAAGCTAACATCGAAACTATAACGAGTCATTTACGAGTCATTTACGAGTCATTTACGAGTCATTTACGAGAGTATTTTATAACTTATTGATTTATGGTAATTTATCTTAATCCTAACGTGAAACGCTTCACCGGCGTTATCGATAAAAGCCACGGTTATTACTTTCGCACACCGTGGAAGTCGTCCGGAAAACTAACGTCTTTTGCTCAACGTATGCCGAGCGCGCCACCTGACGGACATTGGCGATGTATCTGCGACTGCGCTGCCTTAGCGCAACAAGGACTTATCATCACCGGCATAAGCCTCAATGGCTTTGAACTCGCCGAAGCGTTAAAAGAGGCTGGAATACAAAGACCGATATTCACGAGTGTTATGATGACGTGTTCCTACGACGCCGAAGATATACTAAAATTTAAACGACTTTTTAACCTATGAAAAAGGACGCTATTACACTATCTACCCTCTGCGCCCGCCTCGAACGAGCTATCGGCAAAAAGGTCGGCAAGTACGGACTGCAAACGCTTCTCTACGGATGGCGAATGAAGTACGGACTTATCCGAGACAACACTATCTCCATGCGTAGGAGTGCGGACGGCGAAGCTTGGCTTTCGCTACCAGAGGCACAGCATTTTTCCACTTATGCGGGCTACGATTTAACCCACGATTGAGAAAAATCTTTGTTTTAAAGAATTTACGAGACCGCTTTCTTGGCGGTCTCATTTTTTTGTTGTACTTTTGCACCGTGAAACATTTTCACATACCCTATCCGCCCAAAAATCGACAGGAACTACATACGTATTGTTTGTACCTTACGATGTACCTCGATTGGAAAAGCGGGTATATGTCCGAAAGACTGGAGCAGATAAGACAAGCCAGTATAACGAAAAGATGTCTTAACGTGTCAAGTCCACAACCTGATGAACTCTTTGGGTAAAGCGCTGTACCTATAGAACAAGTCCGATTCTTGGACAAGACAGTGAGTAGTAACAACCTAAACCTTAACTATTATGGCAAAAGTAGAATGGGCGGACGCTATCAAGACCGTTAGCGGAGCCCTCGTAAAAATCAACAAGAAGTCGCCCCACGCGGCTGACCAGAAGATGGTACTCGGTACTCACCGTACCGCTCCCACCACCTCCACAGGCTGCTCTCGTATCTACCTGCGCGGTCTGAGTTCCGTAACCCGCTCGACACCCTTCACGCAGGAAGACCTGGCTCGCCAGTTGCGCTTCAAGACCGTCTCGACGGCTGTCGCTGCCCGTATGAAAGACCCGGCGAAGATGATCTCCGACCAGGCGTCCTTCAACGCGCAGTCGACCTACAAGACGATGAAGTCGTACCTGTGGGCACTGGAGAAAGCCACCTACGACCAGCAGAACGGCTAATCGTCTGAGGAACGATGTCGCTCAAGCAGTTTTATATGGCTGTATTTCTCATTGTGATGGGAGTGGGGATGCTCTTCACGGGTCTCCTCCTCCCTCCACAAGGGGAAATCTCTCCCTCCGTCCTCGTGGCGTATGGCGAGACACTCACCTTCGTCGGCTCAGTCATCGGCATCGACTACAACTATCGTAGCAAACAAGGTAATCATCAAGATAAGTAAGCACTATGAGTAATAAAGCAACCTCCCTCTCTCCTGAGGGCAAGAAGTCTCTCTGGAACTTCTTCATCGGTTTGTTCGAACTAATCTTCTCCATCGGTAAGAAACACGTCGACAAACACGTCAATAACTAAAACGGCCGGCCTATAAAGGTCGGTCGTTTTGTGGATGTATCGGGAGTTATTATTTGCGCTTCTTAATGTCGTTACCCATCTCAGGGTCAACCAATATACGACCGCAGAACTCGCAGACGATAATCTTCTTACGCTGACGGATATCCAATTGCTTCTGTGCAGGAATCTTAGAGTGACAACCACCGCAACTGTCGCGCTCTACTTTTACTACTGCCAAGCCGTTGTGGGCATTCTTGCGGATACGTTTGAACGCTTCTAACAGACGAGCATCAATATGACGCTCCAACTCGGTGGCACGCAGCACCAAAGCCTCTGTCTCGGCTTTTGTCTCGGCCATGATGGTCTCCAGCTCGTTGCGTTTCTGATTCAAGTCCACGGTGCGCTCCTCGATAAGCGTCTTGGTGCGCTCCTTGTCCTGCTGACGAGCCTCTAAGTCGGCCGTATAGTTGCGAATCTTTTTCTGACTAAGCTCAATATCCAATTGCTGGTACTCAATCTCTTTGGTCAGGTTGTCAAACTCACGGTTGTTGCGTACGTTATCCTGCTGCTCTTTGTAACGCGAGATAGACGCATTGGCGTTCTCAATACGTACACGATGGTCGGAGATCTGCGTCTCCATCTCTTTCATCTCAGCCTCGATATTGGTCAGACGGGTCTTCAGACCTTCTACCTCGTCACCCATATCCTTAACTTCTTGGGGAAGTTCGCCGGTGAGGATACGCAACTCGTCAATCTTCGAGTCTACTTGTTGCAACTCATAGAGGGCTTTCAGTTTCTCCTCTACGGTCAGTTCTTTTTCTTCTTTCTTTGCCATAGTTGTATGATGTTTAATTTTGTGCTTGATAAACCTTTACGGGACTGCTATCACTGGCGGCAATATACGTCGGTACCGCCTTACCTATCAGTTCGGCAAAAATCTCGCGGGTGAAGTGCTCACTTACCCAATGGTCGATATCTACTGCCGCTATGCGCCCGTTTAAGGCCTGCATGGTGTGGTATTTGAAGTCAGCACTCAGGAATACTTCGGCTCCCTGTTCGATAGCTGCCTCGGCAAACTCTGCACCGGCGCCGCCACACATAGCTATCGTCTGTACACGCTCCTGCAAGGGCTGCGTATAGCGTATGTAGCCTGCGCCAAAGACCGTGCGGACGCGTTCTAAGAAATCGGTAAAGAGTATAGGCTCCGGCAGACGACCGATAACGCCCAGACCGTATTCGCCCGTCTGGGTGACCAACAGACGGTAGTTCTGCACCCCTAACTTCTTCGCCATCCGTCCGCTCACCCCCTCCAGGTAGTTATCCATCGATGTGTGCGCCGAATAGATAGCTATCCCGTGACGGATAGCCTGCTCTACACAACGCTCCTGAGGCGTTGAGCCGGTAAGGGACTTAAGACCCTTGTACAATAAAGGATGATGAGAAATAATCAAATCGCAACCTCGTTCAATAGCTTCAGCGACAACAGCCTCGGTAACGTCTGTTGTCAGCAAGACCGAATGAATCTCAGCATTGCGTTCACCTACCTGCAGCCCCGAATTATCCCACTCCTCTTGCCACTTCAGCGGAGCTGCCGATTCTATGATATTAATAATGTCCTTAAGGATCAACCTTTTTTAGCACCTACACCGGTCTTGACCGATGTCTTGGCGGCTTTCTGTGTCTTCACTTTGGTAGGAGCCTTGGCGGCCTGCTTAACCTCAGACTGTACAGGGCGAACTTCCTCCTGAGTCTCTTGCTCATCCTCTACGGTAAAGTCCGTCACACCGGCTCCAATCAATATGTTGTACCATTGTACCAACTTGCGGATGTCACTAGGATAGACGCGGTCGCGGTCAAAATTCGGCAATACCGACGCAAAATACGTACGCAAAGCGTCATTATCCGCTTGCTTGGCATCAATAGATGCTGCTTTCAGTCCCTCTTTGGCTCCTAACTTAGTCAATACCTCACTCAGCGAGACATCGTCACCCTCGGTAAACATACTGACATCTGCCAACGACACAATCTTGTCGCGAGCATAGGTCGGCATACGCTTTCCGTCCACCAACGATTCTACAATCAACATGTTATTACCGTGACTAATCAGTTTCCATAAACCCGGCTTGCCGGTAATAGAGAGAATGTTCTTAAGCATAAACAATAGCGTTTTTGTCAATTTCGGCTGCAAAAGTACAACTTTTTTTGCATATCTGCAAATTTTTATGTAATTTTGCACCCCAAATCGCTTAAAAATGCGTCTGAAGAGTGATGTCAATATTAAAAACCGTCGCGCGTACTTCGATTACGAAGTGCTCGATCGGCTTGTCGCCGGTATCCAACTCTATGGTACCGAGATTAAGTCTATCCGCGAATCCAAGGCCTCACTGTCGGATACCTATTGCCAGTTTGTCGGCAATGAGTTGTATGTCAAACAGATGCACATAGCCGAGTATCGTTTCGGTTCGTACGCCAATCATGAGGTCAGACGCGACCGCAAACTGCTCCTGCAGCGCAAAGAACTGCGCAAACTCAAACGACAGACGATGGAAAGCGGTAAGACGATTATCCCCTTGCGGATGTTTATCAACGATAAAGGCTTGGCCAAAATGGAGATAGGCCTTTGTGTAGGTAAGCATGCCTACGACAAACGGCAGAGCATACGCGAGAAAGATGATAAACGCGAGATGGATAGATTGATGAAGAAATACTAATAATCAACGATATGAAAGCCTTATTGATGATTCTCGATGGCTGGGGAATCGGTGCAAAAACTACAGCCAACGCTATCTACTCGACCAATACGCCCCACTGGAATGCCCTGCTGGAACAATATCCTCATTCGCAACTCCAAGCCAGTGGCGAGAATGTCGGTCTGCCCGACGGCCAGATGGGCAATAGTGAGGTAGGTCACCTCAACATAGGTGCGGGTAGAGTGGTTTATCAGGATTTGGTAAAAATCAACCGCGCAATCAAAGACGAGTCGATACTCCAAAACCCGGAGATTATCTCCGCTTTTACGGCAGCACAACAAGCCGGACGTAAGTTGCATATAATGGGTCTGGTCTCCGATGGCGGTGTGCACTCTTCGCTTGACCATCTTTTCTACCTTCTCAAGATAGCTAAAGACTATGGCTTGGACGGGCGCACCTTCGTTCATTGTTTTATGGATGGCCGCGATACCGACCCGCGTTCGGGTATAGGCTTTATCGACCGTTTGGAGGCGCAGATGCAGAAGACATGCGGTGAGATAGCCTCTATCCAGGGGCGTTTCTATGCCATGGACCGCGATAAACGCTGGGAACGTGTGAAGATAGGTTACGACCTGTTGGTGAACGGCCAAGGCGCTGCCTTCGAGTCGATGCACCAAGCTATGGAGGCTTCCTATGCGGCAGAGGTGACCGATGAGTTTATTAAGCCTATCGTTCATGTACGCAACGGACAACCGGTAGCTACGATAGCCGAAGACGATGTAGTCATCTTCTTTAATTATCGTAACGACCGCGCACGCGAGATGACCATCGTGCTCACGCAGCAGGATATGCCGGAACAGGGGATGAAGACGATTCCTAACCTGCACTACTACTGCATGACACCTTACGAGTCCACCTTCCAGGGATTGCACATCCTCTTCCCCAAAGAGAATGTACAAAATACCATGGGCGAGATAGTTGCCAAAGCCGGTATGCGCCAACTGCGTATCGCTGAGACGGAGAAGTTCGCTCACGTCACCTTCTTCTTCTCCGGAGGTCGTGACGCTCAGTTCGAGAATGAAGACCGTATCCTTATCCCCTCGCCCAAGGTGGCTACCTACGACTTGCAACCCGAGATGTCGGCTCCCGAAGTGGCTGCGGCCTTGAGTGATGCTCTCGATACGCAAAAGTACGATTTTATTGCCCTCAACTTCGCTAACGGCGATATGGTCGGACACACCGGAGTGTACTCGTCCATCCAACAGGCAGTCGTTACTATCGATATCTGCGTCGACCGCGTAGTTAAAGCTGCCCGTAAGAACGGTTACGAGGTCATCATTATCGCAGACCACGGCAATGCTGACAATGCGGTCAATGAAGACGGTACACCCAATACCGCCCATTCGCTCAATCCTGTGCCGTTCGTCTATATCAGCGATAAGAAAAACGCTAAGTGCGAAGACGGTATCTTAGCCGATGTCGCTCCGTCGCTATGCCACATCTTAGGTATCGAACAACCTAAGGAGATGACCGGCCATTGCTTGATTCATTAATGTGCGAGTGCATAAAAAAGCAAGCGGGCGGGTGATAACACTCGTCCGTTTGTCTTTTGTAGCGGGGCCCGGGATTGAACCGGGGACCTCATGATTATGAATCATGCGCTCTAACCAGCTGAGCTACCCCGCCTCACTTTTTTTGCAAAAGCGGGTGCAAAGGTACTGCTTTTTTTTGAAAGTACCAAATAATTTGTGAAAAAAAACTGCATTTCGCGCGGAAATGCAGTTTTTTAGGGCCTTTAAGCAGACAGATTACTTGTACATGAAGCGTTTGATGGACTTTTTCGGTGTCTTCTCAAACTCTTGCTCCACCAACTCAATCTCACTGATCTGGCTATACGAGGGCAGCAGTTTATTCACTTTGAGCAGTTGTTGGTTCAATTCCTCCTGCACTTTGGCTAAGTTGGTCAAATCCTCCGGGAAGACCAAAGCTACCAGCTTGCCTTCGCGTTCTACAACTACGGACTCTACTACACCCTCCATCGAGTTAATCTTATCCTCAATCTCCTCGGGGTAGATATTTTGGCCACTGGCACCTAAAATCATGTTCTTGGAGCGACCACGCAGGTAGATATTGCCTTTTTTGTCGATAATTCCTATATCTCCCGTGCGCATCCAACCGTCATCGGTAAAGATATTGTCCGTAGCCTGTACGTTCTTATAGTAACCTCGCATCACATTGTCGCCGCGTACGAGCAACTCACCTTCTACATGATACGGATCGCTGCTGTCAATCTTCAATGCCATACGGTCTACAATACGTCCGCACGAACGGAAAGCATACGTCTTAGGATGTGCGTAAGCCAATAACGGAGCACACTCCGTCATACCGTAACCGCACGTGTAGGGGAAGCCTATCTGACGCATGGCGCGTTCTACATCCTCATTAAGCGCGGCACCACCGATAATCAGGAAGTCCAGATGACCGCCAAAACTCTCCATCAACTGTTTGTATACCTTATGACGGATAATTTGACCGATACCCGGTGTGTACCATAAAATCTTAACCAAGGGCTTCTGAATAGCCGGCAGGATCTTTTTCTTGAAGATTTTCTCTACTACCAACGGCACCGTCAGAATCATGAACGGCTGTACGTCGTGGAAGGCTTTCATCAGCAATGCCGGTGTCAGACTCTTGGTCACAAAATAGATGTGCGTGCCACCTGCCAATTGATAGATGAACTCAAACATCAAACCGAACATATGAGCCAGCGGCAACATCGATACGATAGGACGATTGTTGCGGTTGGGGATATTGTCCTGACCGAAGATAACATTCGAACTCATGTTGCGATGCGTTACCATTACACCCTTGGGGTTACCGGTCGAACCGGAGGTGTAGTTGATGAGCGCTACATCGTCTAAGTTGTCAACTGGATAGTTCACATCCTTGATACTGAAGCCGTTGGGATAGCGTTTGGTAAACAACGTATCGATAGCTGCTAAGTCAATCGTCTTAGCCGACTTCATGATACTCAGGTCCTGAATGGCAATAAAAGTATCTATGCCGGGCATCTGATCCAAATCAATACGACCGCGTACCCACGGACCTACAAACAATAACTTGGCATCCGAATGGTTCACCAAATCATGAATGCTCTCCGATGTGAATTCGGGTAATATACTTACGGCAATACCTCCGTATGTGGCAATAGCCAAATAACAAACCGCCCAGTTGGAAGAGTTACGACCGCAAATAGCCATCTTATCACCGGGCTTCAATCCGGCTTTCTCAAATACCAAGTGCATCCAGGCTACCTTTTGGGCCATCTCCCCGTATGAATAATTAACGGTTCCTTCGAAGTCGCTCAAGGCCGGCTTGTTCCAACCCTTCTCCATCGACTCCTTAATGTAAGTTAAATAATGTTTCATGCGCGTATATTAATAATGTATACAATATTGCAAAATTGCGCTGCAAAGGTACTGCTTTTTGGTGATACGGGCAAATAAATGGTATTTGGAAGGGCGAGTTGGTATTAAAGTGGCTATTTTGGGGTGAAATATAGGTATTCTGGGGTGAAAATTTTGTGTAATTCACGAAAAAAGTGTAATTTTGCACTCAAATTAATTTGGCGTATTATGGCTGAAAATGTGCAGACAACACCGACCGTAACAGAGTACAATAACGACAGCATCATCCATTTGGATGATCGCGAACATATTCGTCGACGTCCGGGTATGTATATCGGTAAGTTGGGCGATGGAAGTCACTCCGACGATGGTATATATGTGCTCATGAAAGAGACTATCGACAACTCGATAGATGAGTTCCGAATGGGCGAAGGCAAGGTCATAGAGGTGACGGTGCAAGAGGGGAAAGTGACCGTCCGCGACTACGGACGAGGAATACCCTTGGGCAAATTGGTGGAGGCGGTGTCGATACTCAATACCGGAGGTAAGTACGACAGTAAGGCCTTTAAGAAGTCCGTTGGTTTGAATGGAGTCGGAACCAAAGCGGTCAATGCGTTGTCAATGGACTTTATGGTAGAGTCGTTCCGTGATAATCAGATGCGCCGGGCGGAGTTCCATCAGGGACACCTGGTCAGCGATACGGACGTTCAGCCGTATAGCGGTCCCGAGAAACGCGGTACGCGTATAGTGTTCACGCCGGACGGGTCGAAGGGATTGTTTGAGAACTACCAGTTCCGAGACGACTATATAGAGACCATGCTACGCAACTATGCTTATCTGAATACCGGTTTGACATTGGTGTACAATGGGCGTAAGTTCTCCTCTAAGAATGGTCTGTTTGACCTCTTGACCGAGAATATGACGGTAGAACCGCTTTATCCCATTATTCACATCACCGGTGAGGACATAGAGATAGCCTTGACGCACACCGACCAAAACAACGATGAGTATTATTCGTTTGTCAACGGTCAGCACACTATACAAGGTGGAACACACCAGGCCGCTTATCGCGAAGCGATAGGACGTACTATCAAAGAGTTCTTTAATAAGAATCAGGACCTGGCCGACATCCGTAACGGCGTGGTTGGCGCGATAGCCATCAATGTAGAAGAACCGGTCTTTGAGAGTCAGACGAAGGTGAAGTTAGGCTCTAAAGATATGTCCCCCACAGGTGGCATATCGGTCAATAAATTCGTCAATGATTTCGTTAAGCAGCACTTGGATAACTACCTGCACAAGCACCCGGAAGTAGCTGAGGTGATGCTGCAAAAGATTCAAGACTCCGAGAAAGAACGCAAGGCTATTGCCGCAGTCAGCAAGGAAGCGCGTGAGCGCACCAAGAAGAATCTGGTGAACAATCCTAAACTGCGTGATTGTCAAGTACATTATAACGATGCTAAACCAGTACGCTCGGCTAAGGATGCCGATGATGACTTACGTCAGGAGAGTTGCATCTTTATTACCGAGGGTTTGTCGGCTTCCGGCAGTATAACCAAGAGTCGCGATGTACGCACGCAAGCCGTTTTCTCGCTTCGCGGTAAACCGCTCAACTGCTACGGACTAACCAAGAAAGTGGTGTATGAGAACGAGGAGTTCAACTGCCTGCAATCGGCGCTCAACATAGAAGACGGTTTGGATGAATTGCGTTACAACAAGGTCATCATTGCTACCGATGCCGATGTCGACGGTATGCATATTCGCCTGCTGATGTTGACTTTCTTCTTGCAGTTCTTCCCGGATCTGGTTAAGAAAGGACACGTATATATCTTGCAAACGCCTCTCTTCCGCGTTAAGAATAAGCAGGAAATACGCTATTGCTATAGCGAAGATGAACGTCTCAAAGCCTTGTCTGAACTGAAGAACCCCGAGATTACCCGATTCAAAGGTTTGGGTGAGATTTCTCCCGATGAATTCAAGGGTTTCATTGGTCAAGAGATACGTCTGGATCAGGTGACTTTGCGTAAAGAAGACCAGGTGAGTGACCTGCTGTCGTACTATATGGGTAAGAACACTCTGGAGCGCCAAAACTTCATCATCGATAACCTGGTAGTAGAGGAAGACGCCGTCGAGGGCGATGTGGCTGTATGATACCTCTGATTCTCTTTATAGCCTTAGGACTGACTATCCTCATCCTCTTTGAGTGGCGAGCTCGTAAGAAGGCGAAAAATACCGATGAAACCGAGCCTTTGAGTACTACTCCCGTAGCGGATGACTCGGGTTGCTGCGGTCAGCACTTGGTGTGCGAACGGGAGACGCTCCTACAGACCAATGCCGAGATTATCTACTACGACGATGAAGAATTGGATGCCCTCTCCGGCATCCCCTATACCGAGTATACAGCCGAGCAGGCTGAACAAATCAGGGAGGTGTTTCGCACTATGCAGGAGAAAGATGTGCCCGGTTGGGTGCGCAGTCTGCAGTTGCGCAATATTCAGTTGCCGGCTGATGTGCGTGAAGAGGCTTTACTCATCGTTGTGGAGCGCCGCAATAAATAGATGCCCACCATCGTCGCACCCAGACTAACCCATCCTAACCATAGGGTGTCGGCGGTACCCAAACTATCCATTTGTTTGATATCCCAACCATTTTGCAATGCCAGGTGATAGAGTAAGGTCACTATGGCGTTGTTGGTGCAGTGCATAACGATAGGCACCCATAGACTGCCGCTCCAAGCGAGAGCATAGCCGAAGAGTGCTCCCATCAGCATCCGCGGGATAAAACCGTAGAATTGCACGTGTATGGCGGAAAAGATAATAGCTGCCAACCAGATAGCTGCGTGGGGCGTACGTTGGTCCTCTCTATCGGAAAAGATGCCCTGCATAACCCCTCTAAAGCAAAACTCCTCACTCACCGCCGCCAAGATGGCTATTACCAACAGGTTGATGACTAAGTTGCCCCAACCGGCAGCGCTGAGCAGTTTCTCGGTCATCTGCATGCCTGCCTCTTCTTTGGCGCGCATCCATTCTTCTAAGGCACTCAGGGAGTCGGGAAGAGTCATAGCCTGATTCCACGAGCTGATAAGGTTGATGCCCGGCAAGGCAACTATCATCAGCACTATAGCGCTAAGCCAGGTCATGGCCGATGCCCCTTTATGGACGTGCAGCCATTCTGCCGGTTGCTCACTCCATATATAGGCGGCTATAAGTCCGGGCAGGATAAACAGTCCGATATCCTGTGCTGTGACTAACCACCACATAGCGGAGACCGTAGACAGATCTGTTCCGCTGGAGATACAAAAGGCCATGCCGACTAAGAAGAGTATACCGAAGCCCAGTATGATACCGAACCATAAAGCCAAGCGCCCGAGGGGCGACAGAGAAGTCCATTTTGATGCTTTCATGCTGCAAAAGTATAAAAAAATTTGCATGTATGCAAAAAAAAGCGTAACTTTGCACGTTTTTTGGTGTTTTAGAATATGCAAAAGATTAGAAACATAGCGATTATCGCACACGTCGACCATGGTAAGACTACTTTGGTGGACAAAATGTTGTACACGGCTAAGGTGGTACAGGAGTCCCGTCAAGAGGGAGTAGCTAACAAGGAGTTGATATTGGATAACAATGACTTGGAGCGTGAACGAGGTATCACCATCTTGGCTAAGAATGTAGCTATCGAGTACAAGGGTTACAAGATTAATATCATCGACACTCCGGGTCACGCGGACTTTGGAGGTGAGGTGGAGCGTGTGCTGAATATGGCAGACGGCGTGTTGCTGCTGGTGGATGCCTTTGAGGGACCGATGCCGCAGACGCGTTTTGTGTTGCAGAAGGCTTTGCAACTCAACCTCAAACCTATTGTGGTGATTAACAAAGTAGATAAACTCAACTGCCGTCCCGATGAGGTGCAAGAGGCCGTCTTTGACCTGATGGTTAACCTGGACGCTACGGATGACCAATTGGATTTCCAGACTATCTTCGGTTCGGCTAAGAACGGTTGGATGTCTACCGATTGGCGTAAGCCGACGACCGACTTGACAGCCCTCATGGATGCGATCATTGAGTACATCCCCGAACCGGAAGTATTGGAAGGAACACCTCAGATGCTGATTACCAGTTTGGACTATAACCCTTATGTAGGTCGTATCGCTATCGGCCGTGTGCACCGTGGTACTTTGCGCGACGGACAAGCCGTGACGCTGGCTAAGAAAGACGGAGCGCGTATTAAGACTAAGATCAAAGAACTGCACACCTTCCAGGGTATGACGCACGTCAAGACAGACGCCGTCAGCAGTGGTGATATATGTGCGCTGATAGGTATTGACGGCTTTGAGATTGGTGATACTATATGCGATATCAACGAGCCGGAGGCTTTGCAACCCATCGCTATTGACGAACCCACTATGTCGATGGTGTTCACAATTAACGATAGTCCGTTCTTCGGTCAGGAAGGTAAGTTTGTGACCTCGCGTCATATCCATGAGCGCTTGATGAAAGAGTTGGAGAAGAACCTGGCCTTGCGTGTGGAGAAATCGCCTACCGAAGATGTATGGCACGTATACGGTCGCGGTGTGCTGCACTTGAGCGTACTTATCGAGACGATGCGTCGCGAGGGATATGAGTTGCAAGTAGGTCAACCGCAGGTTATCATCAAAGAGATTGATGGCGTTAAATGCGAGCCGGTGGAGCAACTGACCGTTAATACTCCCGAAGAGTGCAGCGGTAAGATTATCGAATACGTCAGCACCCACAAAGGGGAGATGACCCGTATGGAGATGGTCAACGACCGCGTGCAACTGGAGTTCACTATTCCTTCCCGCGGTATCATCGGTATGCGTACGTATGTGATGAACGTCAGTGCCGGTGAGGCTATTATGGCGCACCGCTTCCTGGAGTTCCAACCCTACAAGGGCGAGATCGAGAAACGCACCAACGGCAGTCTGATTGCTATGGAGTCGGGTACGGCTTATGCGTACGCCCTGGATAAGTTGCAAGACCGCGGACGCTTCTTTATCTATCCGCAAGATGAGGTCTATGCCGGTCAGGTAGTAGGTGAGAACTCCAAAGAGGGCGATATCGTCATCAATGTGACCAAGTCGAAGAAACTGACCAATATGCGTAGTAAATCGGCGGACGATAAGGCCGTCCTGCCGCCTCCTATCATCTTCTCGCTGGAGGAAGCATTGGAATATATCAAAGAGGACGAGTACGTAGAGGTAACACCTACTCATATGCGTCTGCGCAAAATTATACTGGACGAATTGGAGCGTAAGCGCGCCAATCGCTAAATGATGAATCTATGAAACGAATTCTTTACTTTGCAACTATGGCTCTTATGGCAGTCGCTTGCACCCACCAACCTCTCGGCATCGGTGTTCGTCCCGAGAACTTAGATACTACTGTTGCCCCCAATCAGGACTTTTATGCATTCGCTTGCGGCGGATGGATGAAGAATAATCCCTTACCGGACGAGTATAGCCGCTTTGGCTCGTTCGACCAGTTGGCTCTCAATAATATGGAGCAGGTCAATGGTCTGATTACCGACTTGGCCGCAGAGACTAACGAGCACGGCTCGGTAGCGCAAAAGATAGGTGATCTCTATAACCTGTGTATGGATACCGCACGTCGCAATCAGGAAGGTGTACAACCTGTCTTGCCTACTATCAGCGAGGTACATGCTATCTCTGATCGCAGTCAACTGAGTGCTGCTCTCGGTCGTGCTATGGAGTACGGCTTATGGGCATTGTATGTCGAGGCGGACGCTATGAACTCGTCGATGAATATCCTCAACGAGGCACAGGCCGGGTATGCGTTGGGCGAGCGTGATTATTATCTGGATAATGACGACCACTCACGTATGATTCGTAAGGAGTATTTGAAACATATCGAACGTATGTTTGCTCTCTTCGGTTATACCGATGGTGCCGACCGCGCCAAGACGATTCTGCGTATGGAAACCCGTTTGGCTAAGGCTGCCCTGTCGAATGTCGAACTGCGTGACCCGCAGAAGAACTACAATAAGATGTCCATTGCAGACCTGCAGACGTTAGTGCCGCAAGTGGATTGGAAAGCCTATATGCAGGCTATGGGCATTGCAACTGACAGTATCTCAGTAGGTCAGGTGGCTCACCTGCAAGAGGCGGGTAAGATGTTAGAAGACGAAGATTTGGAAGACCTCAAGACGCTGTTCTTGTGGCAAGTCATCGATGGTGCCGCCGACTATCTGACGGATGAGATATTCATGCAGAACTTCCATTTTTATGGTGAGATCATGAGTGGCAGCAAGGAGCCGAGACAGTTGTGGAAGCGTGCCGTAGGTATCGTTAACGGTTCGCTGGGAGAGGCTGTCGGTCAGATGTATGTCAAGAAATATTTCCCCGAGGAGAATAAACAACGCATGCTCCGTTTGGTGCGCAACTTGCAGACGACCTTAGGGGAGCGCATCCAAGCCGTAGATTGGATGTCGGATACGACTAAGGCTAAAGCGCTGGAGAAACTGCAAGCCTTCACCATCAAGATCGGTTATCCTGATACCTGGCGCGACTATACGGCCTTGGATATCGATCCGGCCATCAGTTTTTACGAGAACCTGATGCGTTCGGCTCGCTTTGAGCAGGAGTATAGTCTCAGTTTCCTGGATAAGCCTGTGGATAAGTCCAAGTGGTATATGACTCCGCAGACGGTGAATGCCTATTACAATCCTTCCAGCAATGAGATTTGCTTCCCCGCCGGCATATTGCAATATCCGTTCTTTGACATGAGTGCCGACGATGCCTTTAACTACGGAGCTATTGGCGTAGTCATCGGTCACGAGATGACGCACGGCTTTGATGACCAAGGTTGTCAGTTTGATAAGGACGGTAACCTGCGTAACTGGTGGACCGACGAAGATAGGGTTCGCTTTGAGGAGCGCACCAAGGTGATGGAAGAGTATTTCGATGCTATCGAAGTGGCTCCCGGTGTGCATGCTAACGGCGCCTTCACCTTAGGTGAGAATATCGCCGACCACGGTGGTCTGCAGGTGTCCTATCAGGCGTTCAGTAAGATTAAGGATACTAACTGCCGGAGAGAAGGTGAAGCCTATACGCCCGAACAGCGTTTCTTCCTTAGTTATGCTAATGTATGGGCAGGCAATATACGTGATGCCGAAGTGCTGCGTCGCACCAAGTCGGATCCTCACTCGTTGGGTCGCTGGCGTGTTAATGGTGCCCTGCCGCATATAGCAGCTTGGTACGAGGCTTGGGGTATAGATGAGTCGTCACCCTTATACGTGGCGCCGGAGAAACGAGTACATATCTGGTAAACTATTCCGTGCAATTGCTGCACATGCTTATTCCGCTGCGATGGTTCATCACCTCGCGGCGGAATTCTTTTGCTCGCTCGCTATTCCAAATCTCGCGTAGCGACTGTTGCCGGATATTGCCTAAGATATATTTCCCCTCTTTATCGAAGCAGCAGGGGCGCACATTACCTTCTACATCGATGACGCAGCCGGTCCATAGGCGATGACACACGGTGCGGCGGGACGGATGGAGGCGGTTCTTAGGATGATAGAGGCCGTCGGCGCCTACGATATAACGACTATATCTTGGATCGGAGGGCATCAGCGGGTGACCATTTTCGTAGTCGTACAGTTGTGCCGTCTTGAAGGTCAGACTGTCGGCTCCCATCTTGCGGTAGGCGCGGCGCATCATTGCCCATTCGTGTTCATTGCTCTTGAGGCGCAGACATTGCAATTCGATGTGTGTGCGGGCGTGCAGTTCTTCTTTAGCTTGGCGCAGCATCGTCAGTCCTTCTACCGCTTTATGCAGACTGCCGCCGATGCGGTATTGCTGATAACTATCCTCACTCATGCCGTCGATGGATACGATAAGGCGGTTCAAGCCGCTCTCCATCAGTCGTCGGGCTAAGATAGGCGTGACTGCTAAGGCGTTGGTGGAGACAATAGTATAGATACGCGCACGACGGGCGCAGGTTATCAGGTCGGGTAGGTGAGGATGGAGTAAGGGCTCGCCCTGAAAGAAGAGCTGTATCGTGTCGACTTGTCCTTCTATCTGGCGTACTATCTCCTGCATATCCTCGATGCTCAGCAGGTGTGTAGGACGAGTGTCGCCGGCTTTGTTGCGCAGGCCTACCAGACACTCCGGGCAGCGCAGTTGACAGCGATTAACGGGCTCGATGCTCACGAAGGAAGGCATCAGCGGATGGCGCTCTATTCCCATACGGGACAGCGCGTAGTACCATTCGTTGCGAAGGCGGTTACAGAGGGATTTTGTTGATACGGCGCTCATGACGACCACCCTCAAAATCAGTGCTGAAGAATATCTGTACCAATTCTATGGCTTTCTCGCGGGAGATAAAGTTGGCCGGCAGGCCTAAGACGTTAGCATTGTTGTGCTGGCGTGCCAGGCGTGCTAAGTCGTTGTCCCAACATAGTGCTGCGCGTATGCCTTGGTGTTTATTGGCGGTCATGCAGATACCGTTACCGGTGGAGCAGATAGTGATACCGAAATCATATTCTCCCTTCTCTACGGCTGCGGCCATAGGATGGGCGAAGTCGGGATAGTCGCAACTGTCGGTACTGTAGCATCCGAAGTCGTGTGTGGTTGCTCCTTGATCCGTCAGGTAAGCTATAACATCTTGTTTGAGTGCATAGCCTGCGTGGTCGCTGGCTAAGGCAATGCGGAGTTCAGATAATGCTTTCATAGTGTCAGAAGATAAGAGCTAAGTTGCCGAATATCAGTTTTACGGCTATGGCTAATACGATAATGCCGAAGAACTTACGAATGATGTATAGCGAAGTCTGTCCCAGATAACGGGTGAGCCAGTGGGTGCCGATGAGTACCAAATAGAGCACCAGTATACTGAGTATCAGGGCTACAATCATGTTGAGGGTACTATATTCTGCCGTCATGGACAGTACGGCGGTGAAGGCACCCGGTCCGGCGTACATAGGGAAGGCTAAGGGTACTATACTGCCTTCGCCGTCTAAGGTGTCGTTCTTGAAGATAGTGATGTCCAAAATCATCTCCAAAGCCATCAGGAAGATAACGAATCCTCCGGCTATGGCGAAGTATTCTATTTTTACGTCAAAGAGTTTGAGGACCCATTCTCCCAGCAGCAGGAAGGTGATGAGTATGATGATACTGGCCAGGCATACGCGTAACGGGTGTATCTTAGTGCCTTTTCGTTCCAGGTTGATGGTCACCGGGATATTTCCCAGCGGGTCGATAATAGCAATCAGGAATACAAATGCCGGCAGTATCTGCCAAATGTCCAATGTCCCAAGAAATTCTTTCATGATATAGTGTTATTATGGTGTCTCAATTAAAGCGACTGCAAAGGTACAACAAAAAATGCACATACGCAAATTTTTCAGTGTGTTTTTGGCGTAGCAGAATGATATTCTGCGATTATCGTCAGCTGTAAGGCTATGCAGATAGCGTATATATATGCGTGGCATCCATTCTTCGTTGTTGCCAGTGACGGTACGCCGTATATATTGATGAACAACGGCAATAAGAACTTGGCAGAACCGCAGTATCTGCCGTTGGGCGATCTGGCAAGCTTCAAGAGCGGCGCACAATTCGCACTGGAAGACCTGAATAACGACGGTTATCTAGACATTATCTCTTCGCAGAATGATGTCAACGACCTCCTTGCTCCGGGAACGGAAGGATTATATGTATGGTACATGGGTGCTAACGGTGCCATGGTGCGATAATTCGTTAAGCTGATAAATAGGGAAAAAGTGCTCTTCGGGGCACTTTTTTTTGCATATATGCAAAATATTTTGTACCTTTGCCGGCAAATTGGATCCTTGACAGGTTGGAAGGAGTGGGGAGGTGAAAAAAGGTGTTGAAAAACAAAGAGAGCTTCCGAAGAAACTCTCTCTGCGCTCCCTCTAGGACTTGAACCTAGGACCCCCTGATTAACAGTCAGATGCTCTAACCGACTGAGCTAAGGAAGCATGCTTTTTTGCGAAAAGCGGGTGCAAAGGTACTGCTTTTTTTTGATATGACCAAATTTTTTTGAGAAAAAATACAAAAAAACTGATTTTTTAATCATGAAAAAGGTTTTAGGGCTCGGAAATGCACTTACAGATGTGCTTTTACAGGTCTCCGAAGATGAGTTGCGCGAACTTGGATTACCCAAGGGTAGCATGAATCTCATCAATATGGAGCAGGCAGAAGAAATCCAACGTCATTTTATCTCCGTACGCACGCGTATGGTGGCCGGAGGAAGTGCCAGTAACACCATCACTACCATCACCCAGTTGGGCGGCAAGGCGGCCTTTATCGGTAAGATAGGTAATGACGAGGTTGGCGACTTCTACCGCGAGGACCTGATAAAGAACGGCGTCAAGCCCCTGCTGCTGCAATCGGAGAAGATGTCCGGCTGCTCCATCGTATTGATTACCCCTGACGGCGAACGCACCTTTGCTACATACTTAGGCGCAGCCGCCGACATGCACGCGGATGATATACCTAAGGAAGCCTTTATTGGTTACGACATCTTCCATATAGAAGGCTACATGCTCCAGGACCACGAATTGATAGAGAACGCCATCCGCATGGCTAAAGAAGCCGGGTGTATGATATCGTTAGACCTGGCATCGTATAACGTAGTCAACGAGAACCACCTGTTCCTGAAAGGACTGATACGGCAATACGTAGATATCGTCTTTGCCAACGAGGACGAGTCGTTCGCCTATACCCACCTCAATGCCGAAGAGTCGGTGAACAAGATTGCCCAACAATGCGACATAGCCGTAGTCAAAGTAGGTAAACGCGGCAGTTATGTGCAACAGGGCGACAAGATGCACCATATAGGCGCTATCACCACTTCGTGTACTGACTCGACAGGTGCGGGTGACCTATACGCCGGTGGATTCCTGCATGCGCTGAGTGACGGCTTCGATATCCGCCGCTGTGCCGAGATAGGTACGATAGCCGCCGGACGCGTGGTAGAGATTATCGGTACCAAACTGAGTGAAGAGACCTGGGAAGAGATACGCCGTATATGCGCTATGTACCGCGGCTTTATGCTTAAATACACCGTATGAGAACGCTCGTCAATATCTTCAAGGGCATATACCAATATGTCATCTTCTTTCCCGTGATGTGGCTCACCACCACCATTACGGCGCTTATCACCATACTCTTCTTCCCGTGGAAGAACGCCTATTGGATTAACCGCGTACAAGCTTATTGGGCTCGTCTGTATTGCTGGTGCTGGGCTATTCCGGTGAGTATATCGGGTGAGGAACATATCCGCAAAGGGCAGTCGTATGTCTTTGTCGCCAATCACCAATCGGCGTGGGACGTGTTCTTAGTATACGGCTGGTTGCCGGTTATCTTCAAATGGATGCTCAAGAAAGAGTTGCGCCGTATACCCGTTATCGGTACCGCCTGCGTGGCCTGCGGACACATCTTTGTCGACCGTCGCCACCCCAAAGCCGCCGTGGCCAGTCTGAAAGCCGTGGAGAAAGAACTGCATGACGGTATCAGCACCGTTATCTTCCCCGAAGGTACTCGCACCGAAGACGGCTCGGTAGGACGTTTCAAACGCGGCGCCTTTCAGATAGCTATGGACCTCAAATTGCCGGTTATACCCCTGTCGATAAGCGGATGTTATGAGGTGTATCCCAAACACCGACATCTTATCTCCCGCCATCCTATCCACCTGCACATAGGCGAAGAAATTGACCTCTCGCAGTTTGCTACTACCGAAGAGGCCATGGACTACGTGCGCGAAAAAATGATAGAACATGTGCATGCGTAGGTTGTTTCTGCTCTTAGGTATATGGGGTGTCTTATGGGCGTATGCTGCGCCGATAGACCGTCTGACTGAAAATCCCGCTACCACGTGGGCCAATATAGGTGTATATATCAAAAACCTCACTACCGGTGAGGTCATCGACTCGTACCGCAGTCGTAATCTTATCCCGCCGGCCTCGACGATGAAACTGTTTTCTACGGCTACCGCCTTGGAGTCGTTAGGCGCCTCGGCGCGTTATCCGACTATTATAGCCTACAGCGGCTATATCCGCGAGGGTGTGTTGCACGGCGACCTCTACATACGCGGCTATGGAGACCCGACATTGGGTAATCTGAATAGCGGTACTAACTTCCTCTATCATTGGTCGAACGCCGTACGCAAAGCCGGCATTCGCACCATCACCGGTTCCGTTATCGGCGATGCTTCCTACTACGACGGCGATGCCCTTAATCCCGGATGGATCTGGGAAGATGTGGGTAACTACTACGCCCCCGGTATCTTTGCTATCGCCTATATGGACAATACCTGTAATGTGCAACTGCGTAGCGGACCGGTAGGCAGTGTGGCTACGGTTATCAAGACCCTGCCCGACATACCCGGACTGACATTCGAGAATCATATCCGATGCACCGAGATAGACTATGACGGAGCGTTTGTGCACGGCCTGCCCTACCAAAACTGCCGTTATCTGACCGGTAGTGTGCCTTCTAACAGAGGTATATTCGGTGTACAGGGCGACATACCCAATCCGCCGCTCTTGTTGGCGCAACACTTCACGGCACGCCTGTTGGCCGACGGCGTAGAGGTGCAGGGTGCACCGCGTTACCTGAGCGAGAGCGATAATCGGCCGACGACGCAACTCTATACCCATTATTCGGACACCTTAGGCTCTATTATCGCCGAGACCAATATGCGGAGTATCAACCTCTATGCCGAGATGATCTTCCGTAACTTAGGTGCCCGTCGCGGTCTGCCGTGCACTATCCACAATGCTGCCGAGATAGTGAGAGACTTCTGGCGCAACAGAGGTGTCGACTTGCGCACGGCACAGATATTAGACGGCTGCGGCCTGGCTCCGCAAGATGCTATCAGTGCCGAGCACTTTGTCAACCTGCTGGAATATATGAACCGCAGCACCAACCGCGAGGTCTTTGAGGCGTCGCTACCGGTGAGCGGAGTAAGCGGGACACTCAAATTCGTCCTGGCGGGCACCGAACTGCAGGGCCGCGTACATGCTAAGTCGGGCACCATCAAAGGTACCAAGAACTACGCCGGCTATATTCTTATGCCCAATGGTGACCGCTGGGCTTTTGCCGTTCTCGTCAACTCGGCTACCGGCAAACAACGGCAGATACAACGCGCTATAGAACAGTACCTATTGGATGTATATCAGGCAAACAAATAGCACCAACACCCTTATCCGCAGTTGCGAGGACGCACGTCCTGCGCAGGTAGAGGCGGCGCCGGAAGATACGTTGTATCCTTCGCTACTCACGCTGCGCGCCGGTTATCAGACAGCAGGACGCGGACAACAGGGTAACGGTTGGGAGAGTGAACCGCAGGCTAATCTGCTGTTCTCCACCCTTATCCGTCCTGTTGCGCTGCCTGCCGATAGACAATTTATCCTCTCGGTGATGGTAAGTGTAGCTTTATGGCGCATGGTGGCGACTCTGCCGGGCATAGAGGCCGACAGGCTGACTATCAAATGGCCCAATGACCTGTATTACGACGATGGCAAATTGGCGGGCATGCTCATTGAGAATACCTTGAGCGCCGGACAGGTAAGTAGTGCCGTAGCCGGCATAGGTCTCAATGTCAACCAGACGACTTTTACCGCTGCCCCCAATCCTATATCGTTGAAGATGATCACTGGTCGCGAGTATGCATGTCAGGACCTGCTGCTTGGTTTCCTGGAGCAGTTGAAGGAGGCGTTGGAGGAAGCGGAAGAGAGTATTTGGCAGACGTACCGTGAGCACCTGTACAGACGTCAAGGATGGTGGTGGTGGCAACCGCGTGAGGTGGATACGACGCCTAACCTGCCGGTATGGAAGGCCGACGAGATGGATAACTCGCGTTTTGAGGCCACCATCGACGAGGTGACCGAGGACGGACGCTTGGGATTAGTGACGCGGCAGGGCGAGAAACGGCATTATCATTTTAAGCAGATACGCTACATACACTACCTTTTGTTGCTGCTCTTGACGTTGGTGGGGTTTGGCTGTAAGGATCGTAACGTGCCGGAGGAAGAACAGCCGGTCAATGATACCACCGATACCCGCACCGCCGACCAGAAACGCAACCCGGCCTACCTATACGATATAACGGCTGTGCCGGAGATAACCATCACCGTGACCGAGGAAGACTGGAATACCTACCTGCATAATTTTGACCGCAATCATCATAACTCAATCTATGTGCCGGCTAAATGGACTTTCCGCAAGGGTGACGAGGTCTGGCATCGCGACAGCGTAGGACTGCGTGCTCGTGGCAATACCAGTCGTAGGCGTCCGGAAGGCAGTGCCGGTCAAGACCATGTGCGTAACGGTGCCGAATGGCATCATGCGCATTTTGGTATCAAGTTTACCGAATACACCACCGGCGAACGCTTCTTCGGCAGCGACCGCGTAGTACTCAAATGGTTCAATAACGACCCGTCCTACTGCCGCGAGATCTTCTGTTATGACCTCTTCCGCCGTTTCGACGTGTGGAGTGCTCCGCGGGCGAGTTATTGTAGGTTGTATATTCATATCGAGGGCGATGACGAGCCGGCCTATTTTGGTGTCTACGCCTTGATAGAAGGTGTGCGCAAAGGATGGCGGGACGACCGCAAGAAAGACGGTTATCTGCCCGACAATACAGGTAATATATGGAAGGCGGCCTACAATATGTGTGGACAGGCCGACTTGAGTGACTTCAACTCGACACGCACCGGCAAGATGGGCGTGGCGGATGACGAGCACCTCTATTCGTATGCACTAAAGACGAATAAAGAGAAGTTATCTGCCGCCAAGACGGAACTGTATAACTTCATGGAGAAGATGCGTCCCCTGACCAGCGGTACCGAGCAACTGAAGACCTATTTGGAGGAGAATATGGATGTAGACTTATTCCTGCGGGCTTTAGCGGTCAATGTAGCGGTAGGTATGTGGGACGACTATTGGGTGAATGCCAATAACTACTATTTCTATTTCGATGCCAATCATCGTTTTTACTTCGTTCCCTACGACTATGACAATACCTTAGGTACCACCAAACCCATTAACGGTTTGCAGAATGCCGGCACACAAAATCCGCTCTATTGGGGTTCACGCAACGGGGATAGGTTATTGATACGCAAGGTGCTCAGTATCTCCGCCTATGAGCAGAAGTACAAAGACTATTTGAAACAAATCATCACTTCGCCCAATCTGATGGAACCTGAAGCGGCTATGCAACGTGTACGCGACCTGCAAGCCCTCGTTCGCGACTATGTGCCCAACGATACGGGAGAAGATAACGAGATAGCCGACCGACCCAGTCCGGAAGGTAGTAATATACAATATCGTCTGCTGTCAGGCGATAGTCAAGGACGCGACAATAGTAATTTTTTCCGTACCAAAGCCGCGTCTATCACTTGGTAAAAAATGAACAACACTATGAATACAATCCTTATCACCGGCGGAGCCGGATTTATCGGCAGCCATGTAGTGCGCCTGTTTGTCAACAAGTACCCGGAGTATCGTATTATCAATGTAGATAAACTGACCTACGCCGGTAATCTGGCTAACCTCAAGGATATAGAGGAAAAGCCTAATTATCGTTTTGTGAAGGCCGACATCTGCGATTTTGATACCATCAGTGCCCTGATGCGTGACGAACAGGTGGGCGGTATTATCCACTTAGCGGCTGAGAGTCACGTGGATCGCAGTATCAAAGACCCGTTCACCTTTGCCCGCACCAATGTGTTGGGCACACTGAGTCTGCTGCAGGCCGCTCGTCTATATTGGGAGTCGCTGCCCGAGAAATACGAAGGCAAGCGTTTCTATCATATTTCTACCGACGAGGTATACGGCGCTTTGGAAATGACGCATCCAGAAGGTATCCAACCGCCCTTCACCACTACCGCCTCGTCGACGGAGCATCACTTAGCATACGGCGAAGAGTTCTTCTACGAGACAACGAAGTATAATCCTCATAGTCCCTATTCGGCCTCCAAAGCTTCCAGTGACCACTTCGTGCGTGCCTTCCACGATACCTACGGAATGCCCGTTATCGTAACCAACTGCTCCAATAACTACGGTCCGTATCAGTTCCCGGAAAAACTGATTCCGCTCTTCATCAATAATATCCGTCATCGCAAACCGCTGCCGGTATACGGTAAGGGCGAGAATGTGCGCGACTGGCTGTTTGTAGAAGACCACGCACGGGCTATCGACCTGATATTCCATAAGGGTACTATTGCCGAGACCTACAACATAGGCGGGTTCAATGAATGGAAGAATATCGACCTTATCAAGGTAGTTATCCGCACCGTGGATAAGTTGCTCGGCCGCAAGGAGGGGGAGGACTTAGACTTGATCACCTTTGTTACTGACCGCGCCGGTCACGATATGCGTTATGCTATCGATAGCACCAAACTGCAACGCGAATTAGGTTGGGAACCCTCGCTACAGTTCGAAGAGGGCATAGAAAAAACAGTCCGCTGGTACTTGGACCATCAGGACTGGTTAGACAATATTACATCCGGTGAGTACGAGAAGTACTACGAGTCAATGTATAAGGACAGATAATGGTATAACCGTTCTACCGGCAGGCCCATCACATTGAAATAGGAGCCGTTGATGCCGGTGACTCCGATATATCCTATCCATTCCTGGATACCGTATGCACCCGCTTTGTCGTAAGGACGATAGCGGGTGACATATTCTTGTATCTCCGTATCCGTTAAGGCGCGAAAAGTGACATCAGTGGTATCGTAGAACGAGACTGCCTCATGCGTGGCGGCTAACTCGCCCATAGGCGTCAAGGTCACACCGGTATAGACCTGGTGCGTCTTGCCACTCAGTAGATGTAGCATGTGACACGCCTCCTGTTCGTCTCTGGGTTTGCCCATCACCTGCCCCTCTAACCAGACGATGGTATCGGCTGTAATGAGCAGTCCTTGTTGATGAGGATAGCACTCTACATACGCCTGCGCCTTCGCGCGCGATATATATAAAGGTATCTCGCCGCCTTGCAACGACGGCGGGTATGTCTCGTCGGTTTCGACAGCCACAATATCGTAGGGGATATTCAGGCCACCCAATAACTCACGTCGGCGAGGCGATTGACTGCACAGAAAAAGGGGAGGATACATGGTCTATAAGCAACGCTCGATAACAAAACTGTACAAGATACCCATCAGCATGGTGAACTTAACGACCAGTTGTGCCGTGCGGTAGTCGGAGGGGATACGAGCCGCCCACATCAACCACATCGCACACCACAGAGGCGTGAGGATACCAAAGAGTATATAGCGCGAACTGAGGGTGTTCCATGCATGCGGATAGGGCAAGGTGAAGAGTCCTATCCAGCATAAGAGTGCCGTTGTCACCCCTGCTATGACGGTTACGAGAATCTTAGTAGCCGTATCGCCCAAACGGATGGGTAGAGTGTGGCACTCCAGTTCGCGGTCGCCTTCTTGGTCTTGCAGGTCTTTGATGATCTCGCGTATCCACGTGATGAGGAAAGCAAACAAAGCAAAGCCTCCCAACCACATATATAAGTCGTGTTCGCAGGAGGAGTAACTCATGATAGCCCCAAAACGATGGCGCAGGAGACCCACATTGGCCATTGCTATAGTGATCGGTGGTAAGGCGGCCAGAAAGGAGACAATGAGGTTGCCTACAAAAAACTGACGCTTATACGATGAGGAATAGAACCACAGCAGACCGGGGGTGAAGAGCATCACGAGCGCCAACATCCAACTGCGTGTCAACCATGCTGCGGCTAATCCGCAGAGGACACCAAAGACCGAGAGAGACAGGTGCAAACGCATAGCGGCCTGTTTGCTGACGGCGGCCGAGACGATGAGACGCTCCGGACGGTTGATGCGGTCAATCTTAATGTCGAAATAGTCATTGATGACATAGCCTCCTGCCGCGATAAAAACCACCGCCATCATGAGCAACATCAGCACGTACCAGGGCATCTGAGCACCGAAATGCAAGTGGTTGAGCACCGGCTCAGCCACCCACAACTCCATGACGCCCATCAACACGAGGAGCATCAGCAGGTTAGACCATCGTATAAGACGCAAGTAGGCAGAGAACATCTTATTTCTTGGCTTTAGTAGCTTTGGTTATTTGCAGGATGACGCTCTTCCATGCCGGTAATGTCAGGCATACAGGCTCGGTAGAGGAGAACGGCAAGCGGGCATACTTGGTGCCAGTCAATAGGTCGACAGCCTTAGCTTCAGCCCATTCATCGAGACCCAGGTATTCGAACGCTTTAGCCGGGATACGCACTTTGACATCCACTGGCTTATCATCGAAGTTCATGACAATCAGCAATGTCTCACCTTTGGTACTGCGAATAAAGGCATACTGCTGTTGACGATTGAAACCGTCACCCTGGGCATACTCCAAGTCATACATCTTTCCTTCGTTGATAGCTTTGTGGTCACGGGCTATAGTGAGCAGGTGTTGATAGAAGAAGCGTAGCGATTTCTGTTCCTCATTGAGCAGTTTGCCGTCAAACTTACCATTATTTGCCCAGGCCTGCAGCGACTTAACGCCCCAGTAGTCGAATATACTGCTGCGGCCGTCTATGCCGCTGAATCCTTCTACATCCATTCCTGTCTCGCCCAGCTCCTGACCGGCATAAACCATGACAGGGTTAGTACCTAAGGTGGCCGCTACCGTCATGGCAGGCTCGGCACACATACCGCGACCGCAGAAGAAGCCGGAAGCCAGACGTTGCTCATCGTGGTTCTCCAGGAAATAGAGCATATGATCACGAATATCTTCTACGGCTTGCCATTGACCAGTGATGCCTTCGGCTGTCCACCCCTTGGAAGTCACGCCACGCAGGTATTCATACATACCGACCTTGTCGTAGAGGTATTCGAAGCCGGCGGCTAAGAAATCACGATAGCACTCGGGTTTGTAGCACTCGGCAATGAGTTGCACATGCGGGAAGGACTTGTGTAACGCAGGGATAACCCAACGCCAAAATTCGATGGGCACCATCTCCGCCATGTCGACACGAAAAGCATCGACACCCTTGCCCGCCCAGAACTTAAGGATGCCGCGCATCTTAAGCCAGGTGTCGGGAATAGGGTCAAACTGTTTCTCGCCGCCACCCAGATAGTGTACACCGTAATTCAGTTTGATAGTCTCGTACCAGTCATCACGTGTCGGATGAGGAGTGAAACAATCGTTACCGGTAGCTTTAGCCGGGTACTCTTCGTAACCTTCGATGGGGAACTGAGGTGCAAAGGGCTGACCGGGGATATAGTAAAAGTTGTTGAGCGGAGAGAAAGCCCATTCAGGATGGTCGTTCTGTCCTAAGTCTTTTACTCCGCGAGGTTTGCACTTGGATTTATATTCGCGACTGACATGATTGGGGATAAAGTCGATGATGACTTTTAACCCTGCAGCATGCGTGCGCGCCACTAAAGCCTCAAACTCTTCCATGCGCTTGGTCTCATCTTCTGCTAAGTCGGGATCGACATCATAGTAGTCGGTGATAGCATACGGACTGCCGGCCTTGCCTTTGGTTATCGAAGGATTATTGTGCTCGGCGGTAGCGTGACGTATGACGCCCGTGTACCAAACATGCGTAGCACCTAAATCCACGATAGCCTTGAGGGCTTTAGGGGTAATCAGGTTAAAGGTCCCGCAACCATTCTGCTCACGCGTGCCGTTGGGGAGACGCGTCGTGTTGTAATTGGTGAAGGTACGCGGGAAGAGTTGATAGATGATAGGTTTCATACCAGAGCTTGGGTATCTAATGCAATCATTAATTCTTCATCGGTGGGGATGACGCACACCTTGACGCGGCTCGTGGGAGTAGAGATAATCTTCTCTTCACCGCGTGAACCGTTATTGGCGTTCTCGTCTAATTCGAGACCAAGATAACTGAGTCCTTTAGCTATCTCGCCGCGGATATACCAGTCGTTCTCACCTATACCTCCGGTGAAGACCAATATATCCAACCCATTCATGGCAGCCGCATAGGCACCGATGTATTTCTTTACGCGATAGATAAACATACGACGAGCGAGGTCGGCGCGGGCATTACCCTGTTGGATGGCGGCATCTATGTCGCGGGCATCACTGGACACACCACTTACACCCATCAGTCCGGATTTCTTATTGACGAGGTTAGAGAACTCGGCGGTGGTCAGGTGCTCCTTATCCATGATATAAGTAGCGGCACCTAAGTCCAAATCGCCGGCGCGGGTACCCATCATCAGACCCTCTACCGGGGTAAGACCCATAGAGGTATCTACCGATTGACCATCTTTAACGGCTGCACAACTACCACCATTACCAATATGGGCAGTAACTATCTTAGTGCCTTTTGCGGGAATGCCCAATAACTCGCACACGCGGGCAGAGACATAACGGTGACTCGTACCGTGGAAACCGTAACGACGGATGGCATATTTCTCATATAACTCATAGGGCAGGGCATACATATACGCCTCGTCGGGCATGGTCTGGTGGAAGGCAGTATCGAAGACGCCTACCTGCGGTACGCCGGGCAGAGTTTGCTCGATAGCATCTATACCTTTGAGATTGGCGGGATTGTGTAGCGGAGCCAGGTCGGCACATTTAACAATCATGTCCTTCACCTCGGGAGTGATCAGTACCGATTTGTTGAATTTCTCGCCACCATGTACTACGCGATGACCAACGGCATTGATCTCATTGAGCGACTTCAGGCAACCAATTTTCGGGTCCACCAACGTGTCCAGGATAAGACGAATACCTACCGTATGTTCCGGCATAGGTTTCTCTATCTTTACTTTCTCACCGTTGGGTAACTTAACTTGCAGGAAGGAATCGGGCAGACCTATCTTTTCTACGCCGCCTTGTGCCATTACTTGCTTGCTCTCCATAGCGAAGAGCTTGTATTTAATGCTACTGCTACCGCAGTTCAAAACCAGAATTTTCATTTTATTGCTTGATTTGCTGTTATTACTACCATTTGAACAATATCTTGTACCTTGCATCCGCGGCTCAGGTCGTTAACCGGAGCAGCTATACCCTGCAAGATGGGGCCTACGGCGTCAGCGCCGCTGAAGCGTTCTACTAACTTATAACCGATATTTCCGGCCTGCAGGTCGGGGAATACCAATACATTCGCCTTGCCGGCCACAGGACTGTCGGGAGCTTTGGTAGCAGCCACAGAGGCTATCAGTGCGGCATCCGCTTGCAGTTCGCCGTCTATGCTGAGGTTGGGAGCTAACTCTTTGGCGATGCGGGTAGCTTCGCTGACCTTGTCTACCAATTCATGTTTGGCGCTGCCCTTAGTAGAGAACGACAGCATAGCTACGCGCGGTTCGATACCGGCAATGCTGCGAGCTGTCTCGGCTGTGGAGACGGCTATCTCGGCCAACTGTTGTGCATCCGGATTGGGGTTGACGGCGCAGTCGGCAAAGAGCAGGAATCCGTTCTCGCCCAAGTGGGTAGCTTTAGTGAACATGAGGAACGCACCACTCACGATAGAGCAGCCGGGTTTGGTCTTCAGTATCTGGAAGGCCGGGCGGATGGTGTCGGCCGTAGTGCCGCGTGCACCGGCTAATTCGCCGTCAGCATCACCGTTCTTAATCATCAGACAGCCTAAGTACAGCGGATCATGCGCTTTCTTCAATGCTTCCTCTTCGGTCATACCTTTCGCTTTGCGCAGTTCATAGAGCAGATTGGCATAGGCCTGCACCTTAGCGTCTGTAGCGGGATCAAAGATGGTAGCACATGAGATATATTCATAACCTTTCTCGGCGGCCATACTGAGGATTTTGTCCTTTGGACCGATGAGAATCAACTGAGCCAATCCATCACGTAAGATGATGTTGGCAGCTTCCATGGTACGCGGTTCGTCGCCTTCCGGCAATACGATACGTTGCGGGTTCTTCTTCGCCCGCTCCGTCATTTGTTCAAGAATAGTCATATGTGGATTTAAATATTAATGATTTCAAATTTCAATTTTCAAATTTGTGATTTGTTACACGCTACAAAGTTACAAAATCTGTTCCACATACGCAAGCATATACGTGAATTTTTGTTTTTTTTTGCTAAAATATTTGCATATTTCAAAAAAAAGCAGTACCTTTGCACCCCGAATGTGATTTTACACAGTAAATACTGCCGTATGATGTATAGAAAACTCTTATTGACCCTTGTAGCCATCTGTGGCGCAACGATGATGTTCGCTCAGGATGTAGAGGCACAATCCGAGCCGCCCCGTAAGCAGGGTGTGCACCCGTATAAGGACATTGAGCCGATTAATGATACACTCTCTAACTGGAGTATCTTCCTGCATGGCGGTTTCAATATCTTTGACGGTGATTTCAAGAGTGAGAAAAAGCATGTAGTCGGTGGTCCGTCCGTGGGTTTGGGTTTTGAGTATAACTTCAATCCTACATGGGGTATCGGTGCTGAGTACACATTCCGTGAATACAACGTATCCGGTAAGAATAATGCTTCGACAGCGGCGACTTTGTTGGAAGGTCATATGCATCAGATGGACGCATTTATCACATTCGATATCTTCAACGCTTGGCGTTCGCAGAATAAGAAAAAACTCTTTGCCCTGAACCTGATGCTCGGTGGCGGTGTGATGTGGTACAAAAACGGTACACAATACCCCAATCAGATAGGTTGGCGTACTGATCCGGCTACGGGAAATCAGTATCAATATATCATGTATCAAACCAAGAATCAAACGCCGGAGAAGATGAATGCTTATCGTTCTTATGGTGTATTCTTGGGTGGTGCGATGTTTGAGTTTAACGTCAATCGCAGTCTGACCGTAGGTGCTCGTGCTGTATATAACTACTTTACCAAAGATGAGGTAGACGCTCGTCCGCGCGGCAATAACAACGACGCTATCTTTGACGCCGAGATTATGCTTCGCTATAAGATTGACGCTGTTAAACATTCGCACGTACGTAATATGTTGGGCTTAGAAGAGCTTACGATGCGTAAGATGGCTCAAGATGCAGCTACCAATGCGTTGGCGGATATGGGTGATCGTGAGAAGGATACCGTGGTTATCTATCATCGTGATACCATTGTGGTTGTCAATCGTATACGAGAATACGAAGAGGTGGCTTTGGATGACTACTACTACGTATACTTCGATAATAACGAGGATCGCATCTATGATCAGGGTCTGAGCACTATCCAACAGTGCGCTAACCGTTTGATGCGTGATGCTAACTTGTGTATCGAGATCGTCGGTTATTGCGACAATACCGGTACGGATGAATATAACAAGACCTTAGGTTATCGTCGTGCAGCCAATGTGGCGGATGAGTTCATCGGCGAATACGGATTGGATAGTGCACGCGTGAAAGTTGTTGGTAAGGGTATTATCCGCGGTAAGCGTTCTACGGCTGCTTATGGTCCTAACCGTCGTGCCGAGATTCGCGTGATGACGAAAGCTGAGTTCGAGAAGAAATATAATCCCACACCGACCAATCAGGATATACCTGAAGGAAAGAAGGTGGTTGTAGAGCCGGGTATATCTCTGGCTAAGTTGGCCCGTAAGTACTATAGCAATACCAATTGCTGGGTATATATCTTCAAAGCTAATATGGATATCCTGCCTACGCCGAATAGTTTGCGTACCGGAATGGAGTTGGTTATCCCCAACCTGTCGGAGTCGCAGCGTATGATTTCGCACCAACAAGCAGAGGAAATATACGAGAAGATTAAACTATAAAAGTCGCGTTCGCGCGATGGTTCCATAGCTCAGTTGGTTAGTAGCACCTGACTCATAATCAGGGGGTCGTAGGTTCAAGCCCTACTGGAACCACAAAGGAGGTCGCTGTTGCGGCCCCCTTTGCTATTCATAAGGAACAGTTATCCGTTTATTAACTTATATCCTTTGCCGTGAACGGAGAGAAGCTGTGCTTGCGAACCTTTCAGGTAACTGCGTAGATGATGGATAAAGACCGATAGGGAACGTGAGGCAAAATAATTATCTGTTTTCCAGACGGACTTGAGTATATGGCTGCGTTCTACAATCTGATTAGCATGACGGCAGAGAAGTAGTAATATCTCATTCTCATGCGAGCTTAAATGCACTCCGCCCAAGTCTTGATGTACAGAATCAAAAGTTAATCCACCAATCGAGAATTGTGTTTCGTTTTCTTCTTCATACGTACGAATACGGCGAATGAGCGCGTTAATCTTACATACCAGTACTTCCATAGAGAAGGGCTTAGTGATGTAATCGTCCGCTCCGGCTTCGTAACCGGCAATTAAGTCGTCTTGCGTGCCGCGAGCCGAGACTATCACTACGGGGATGCGACGATTGGTCAAGCGTAACTCCTGCAACATTTCTAAGCCGTTCATGCGCGGCATCATAATGTCCAAAAGCAGCAGGTCGTAATGGGAAGCATTGATCTTCTCAAGGCCTTCGAGGCCGTCCGTAGCCACATCAACATGGAACCCGCGTGTCCGTAAATCATCGGCCATCAGGGTGCGCACGGTTACGTCATCTTCGCACAATAATATGCTGTAATAGCGTTGCTCCATAGTATTCTATTTCGACTGCAAAGGTACAAAAAAAAATGGATATATCAAAAAAATCACACAAAAATTTGCGTATGTGCAATTTTTATTGTATCTTTGCAGGCTTTTTCGTTGCGTATGCGTGTGCGAACGTAGATAGATGCGTCGCTCAACGCGCGTGACGAGACATAAGTAGAATAGATTAAAATTAAATAAAACAACACATTATGCAAAACAAAGGACTTGTTCGAATCCTGGCTGTATGCCTTGCTTTGGTATGCGCCTTCTACTTGTCGTTTAGTTTCGTAACTTCGCACTATGACAAGAAAGCGAAAGCTTACGCTAACGGCGATGCAGCAAAGGAGTACTTCTATCTGGACTCTATTGCATCTCAGAAAGTGTGGTTCCGTTACACCCTGAAAGAGTGCCGCGAGAAAGAGATTAACCTCGGTCTGGACTTAAAGGGTGGTATGAACGTAACGATGGAAGTGTCGGTGCCCGACATTCTTCGTTCGCTCAGCGGTCACAACACCAGTGACATTTTCAATCAGGCCATGTCTATGGCTCAACAAAAACAAAAATCCAGCGGTGCTGACTTTGTTACCCTCTTTATCGAGTCGTACAAGGAGATCGATCCTCAGGCACAGTTGGCTGCTGTCTTCTCGACTTTTGAATTGAAGGATAAGGTGACCACCACCTCTACCGATGCTGAGGTAGAGAAGGTGATTCGCGAAGAGGTAGACGGCGCTATCAATAACTCGTTCAACGTGCTCCGTACGCGTATAGACCGTTTCGGTGTTGTACAACCTAACATCCAAAAGCTTAGCCAGGCAGGTCGTATCCTTATCGAGTTGCCGGGTATTAAGGAGCCTGAGCGTGTACGTAAACTCTTACAAGGTTCGGCTAATCTGGAATTCTGGGAGACGTATGAGTTGTCGGATATCCTGCCCCAATTGGCTCAAATCAATAACGAGTATGCCAAGGTTGAGGCTGTTGCCGAGGAGACCAAGGCTGACAATAAGGAAGCCAAGGCTGAAGCTAAACCTGCTGCCGATGATGTAGATGCATTGGTGGAGAACCTGAATGCCGATTCTGCTGCTATCGAGGCTGATCAGGAGGCTCAGATTGCTCAATACAAGAAACAGAACCCCTTATTTGCCATCCTCAATCCCAGCATCAACCAAGCCGGTCAGGCTTATGGCGGTCCTGTTGTAGGTACGGTACATTATACCGATACAGCTCGCGTGAACGCCATGCTGACCTCGACAACGGCTAAGCAGGTGTTGCCGCGTGACTTGCGCTTCTATTGGAGTGTTAAGGCTATTGATGAGGCCGGTGCTTATTACCAGCTCGTAGCCCTGAAGGCTCAGCGTGACGGTCGTGCTTCGTTGGAAGGTGATGTAATCACCGACGCTCGTGCCGACTTCTCACAACTTAGTGCTTATGCCAACGTATCAATGTCGATGAATGCTGAAGGCGCTAAGGCTTGGCAGCGTATTACCAAAGACAATATCGGTAAGTCTATCGCTATCGTATTGGACGGATATGTATATTCCTTCCCGACGGTACAAAATGAGATCGCAGGCGGTAATAGTCAGATTACCGGTCGCTTCACCGTTGAAGAGGCTAAGGACTTGGCTAATACCCTCAAATCCGGCAAGATGCCGGCTCCTGCTCGCATTATCCAAGAGGATGTAGTTGGTCCTTCGCTGGGTCATGAGGCTATCGTGAACGGTATGTGGAGCTTTGCTCTGGGCTTTGTGCTCATCCTGCTCTATATGCTCTTCTACTATGGCGTTATCCCCGGTTTGATTGCCGACGCAGCGCTGTTGTGCAACGTCTTCCTGTTGATAGGTATCTTAGCTTCCTTCTCGGCTGTATTGACTTTGCCGGGTATTGCCGGTATCGTATTGACGATGGGTATGGCCGTCGATGCTAACGTGCTTATCTACGAGCGTATCCGTGAGGAAATGAAAGCCGGTAAGAATCTGAGCAAGGCTATTCAAGACGGTTTCCAAGGTGCTATCTCCGCTATTGTGGATGCCAACGTAACCTCGTTCTTGACGGGTGCTATCTTGGCCATCTTCGGAACAGGCCCCATCAAAGGTTTCGCTGTTACGTACATGATTGGTATTATCTCGTCCTTCCTGACGGCTGTCTTCCTGACTCGTCTGTGGTTGGAGGCTTATGCTAAGCGCGAGAATGCTAAACCGCTCAGCTTTACCACTAAACTGATGGAGAACTTCCTGCAGAATATCCACGTTAACTGGGTAGGTAAGAAGACCGTATTCTATATTATCTCCGGAACATTGGTAGTTGTCGGTTTGCTCGGTCTGGAGCCTCATATGTTTGGTAAACTGAATTTGGGTATCGACTTCTCCGGTGGTCGCAACTATGTTGTTCGCTTCGCTCAAGAGGTCAACACTCAGGCTGTAGAGAAGACCCTCACCGATGCTTTCATGGCTCAGAATCCTGAAGGCGAGAACTTGAGTATGCGTGTTATCACGATTGGTGATAAGAACCAGATTCGTGTATCTACTAACTTCAAGATTCAGGAGAACAGTGAGACCCTGGATGATGAAATCGAAGCTTTGCTGTATGAGGGTTGCAAACCCTATCTGCCTGAAGATTTGACATTAGAACAGTTCAAGTCGACCGAGATCAATCCTGAGATTGGTATCATGCAGAGTCAGAAGGTAGGTCCGGCTATTGCAGATGACATTACCTCGGCAGCTATCGTAGCTATCATCTGCGCATTGATCGGTATCTTCCTCTATATCCTGCTCCGCTTCCGTAACTTTGCTTACTCGGTAGGTGCAGTAACGGCTTTGACTCACGATGCTATCCTTGTTTTGGGTGCGTATGCTCTATTGTGGAAGGTAATGCCCTTCTCTATGGAGATTGACCAAAGCTTTATCGCGGCCATCTTGACCGTTATCGGTTATTCGATTAACGATACCGTGGTTATCTTCGACCGTATCCGTGAATACAACACCCTCTATCCCAAACGTGACCGTGCAGACAATATCAACGGTGCCATCAACGCTACGCTTAGCCGTACGTTCTCGACTTCGATGTCTACATTCGTTGTTTTGGCAGCCATCTTCGTATTTGGCGGTGAGAGTATCCGTGGATTCATCTTCGCCCTGTTGATTGGTGTGATTGTCGGTACATACTCCAGTATGTGTATAGCTCCGATGATTGCTAACGAGATACAAAATGCGCAAGCGCGTCGTCGCGAACGCAAAGCCCAAGCGAAATAATTTATCAGTAAGAGCGGGCTTAGGTCCGCTCTTACTATTCTATCGGCATGCGTGCGCGCATTACGCGTACACGCACTAAAAAATAAATAGGTATGATGCAACGTCATTGGATGATTATTTTCCTACTGCTGCTCTGCTCATACACGGCAGCGCAGACCTATAAGGTAGGTGACATAATGGTTAAGGATAATATCCCTTGTCTTGTAGTATATGTAGACTCCACCGGACAACACGGACTCATCATGACTCCGCCAGCCTTGCGTGAACAAGACTTTGAGGGGTGGAAGAAACGCACCTTATCGCTTTTAGAAGATCAAAAGGTCTTTGCGCAACGTTATGCGAAGCGTCAAGCCCATAAACGCAAATCACGTTTCCGCGGTTCGCAGGAGCAGATAGACTCGATATGCGATTTGACCCGTCGGGTCGTTACCGCTATGGAGAAGATGCCGCGCTTACCTTATCATCCCGAGATACGTGAACGCCAGATGCAAGAGAGGGAGGAGGCTATTGTCTCGCGATGTGGAGGACAAGGAATCGCCAATAGAGAGCAAATCAGTCAATATTGTGCCGAGAATGGTATACTTATGGCTCTTTATTTCCCTGAGATCTATTGGGCATCCTTATTAGGCAACGATTGGTTCATCCCCGGTACCGAAGAGACGACTTTGATTTTGGGTAGTCTATATGGAGGTGTAGGAAGACAATACCGAATACCCTATAAGTACCGCCGCCGCAAACATCGCTATGAGCATGTCTATCAACCGCTCCTACGTCGCTACGAGCAGGTCTCGTTAGGACGTTACCTCGACTATCGTCATAATACCTCCTATATGCGTCTCTATCCACTACGCACGATGACATCTACCGCTGTCGGATGTCCGTGGAGCGAGGTTAATAGGAAGCAAGTAGAAGGTTTTGACCAAGACTATGCGGCACCCTTCTACAGCGTAGATTGGATTAAGCCCGGTAATTATTTCAAATATACTCCCTCCGCACGCTATCAGGTAACATACGAAAACGCTTATCCTACTATCCCCGTAGCAATCTGTGCGGTAGCATGGTTTTAATGACAAACGATTATGAAGAACGACTTTTTGAAATTTGCTATCAGTCGTGGCATGAACTCCGTCAATGTAGAGAAGGTAATGCGCGATAGTTATATCTCTCCTTCTATTCTGGAGGAGCGTCAACTCAATGTTACCCAAATGGACGTGTTCTCGCGTCTGATGATGGATCGTATTATCTTTTTGGGTACAGAGGTAAATGACTATACTGCCAATGTTATCCAGGCCCAACTGCTCTATTTGGATTCTGCGGATGCGGAGAAAGATATTCACATCTACCTCAATACTCCCGGCGGCAGTGTCTATTCGGGACTGGGTATATATGATACAATGCAATTTGTAAAGAGTCGTGTCGCTACTATCTGCACTGGTATGGCAGCTTCGATGGGTGCCGTACTATTGGTGGCTGGCGAGAAAGGCATGCGTGCCGCATTGCCTCATAGTCGTGTGATGATTCACCAGCCGATGGGTGGTATTCAAGGACAGGCTTCCGATATAGAGATTACTGCCAAGGAGATCCTCAAACTCAAAGACGAGCTCTATCATATTATTGCTACGCATAGCGGTCAAACTCCCGAGCGTATCCGTCAAGATGCCGACCGTGACTATTGGATGACCGCTGAAGAGGCTCTTCAGTATGGTATGATTGATCGTATTCACTACAAGAAAGAGGAGTAAAACAATGGCAAAAGCGAAGGGAGACGAAGTTTGTAGTTTCTGCGGTCGTACTGTCCCGCACCTTTTTCAGGGACAGGATGGTTCGCTTATTTGTCCCGATTGCATAGAAGCCGGGCACAAGATGGTGCAGGATATGTATGCTAAGCAAGCTCAAGCACAAAAGATGGACTTGCTTAGTCTGAATAACCTGCCCAAGCCGCAAGATATAAAAAATTTTTTAGACCAATATGTCATTGGCCAGGATGAGGCTAAGCGTTTCTTGAGTGTAGCCGTCTATAACCACTATAAACGTATCCTACAATACGATAACAGCAAACATGATGATGCCTACAAAAATGTAGAGATAGAGAAGTCCAATATCATCATGGTGGGTTCGACAGGAACCGGCAAGACTCTCATGGCCCGCACTATTGCCAAGTTATTGGCGGTTCCGTTCACTATTGTGGATGCAACCGTTATTACCGAGGCCGGTTATGTAGGCGAAGATGTAGAAAGCCTGTTGGTACGTCTATTGCAAGAGGCTGAATACGATGTGGCTAAGGCCGAAAGGGGTATTGTCTTTATCGATGAGATAGATAAGATCGCCCGCAAAGGGGATAATCCCAGCATCACACGCGATGTGAATGGAGAGGGTGTGCAACAGGCCTTGCTCAAACTTCTGGAAGGCAGTATCGTCAATGTGCCGCCCAAAGGAGGACGCAAGCATCCGGAGCAGGAGTTTATTAAGGTCAACACTCAAAATATACTCTTCATTTGTGGCGGAGCTTTTGATGGTATCGAACGTCGCATTGCACAGCGTCTTAATACTCAGGTGATTGGTTTTGATACGCAGCATAAGCAGCATATAGACAAGAAAAACCTTCTGCAATATATTGCTCCGCAAGACCTCAAGGCTTTTGGTTTGATACCCGAGATTGTGGGTCGTTTGCCTATCTTGACCTATTTGGAGCCCCTCGATCGTTCGGCATTACGCAGTATTCTTATTGAACCTCACAACGCTATCACTAAGCAATACCAAAAACTCATGGCTATGGATGGCATTACGTTGACATTTACGGATGAGGCTTTGGATTATATAGTGGATAAGGCCATTGAGTTTAAGTTGGGCGCTCGCGGTTTGCGTGCATTGGTGGAGACCATTATGATGGACTATATGTTTGAGTTGCCCGGTCAAAACAAGAGCGAGCTCGCTATTACTCGCGAACTCGCCCAATCGAAGATAGAGAAAGCCAATGACCTGCGTTTACAGAACGCGGTGTAAAATCACATACGGCTCATTACCTCTACCGCTTTCTTAGTAATCTCATCATCGCGTTCGAAGAGGGGGAAGAAACCTTCGTCACCTAATATATTTCGAACGATATAGGCATTGATTAGTCGCGTCAATAATGGGCGCGACTTTTCTATTTGTGCCTTGTCGGGTTCGATACCTTTCTCTTTAGCAAAGGCGATGAACTCCGGCAGCCAGTTGGCCCCCAGGAGGTGTTTCTCCAGAGCTTTCCAGTCCTTAAAAAGACTCAGTTGTTTGCGGTGGGCATCGGTATAACGATAAGCAAACTGATAGGTGTATGCCAAGTTGACACAGCGATTATAATAGGGGGTATTGAGAGTGGTGTCGCGTCCAACAAAGATATCGGGCATAATACCACCACCTCCGTACACTACGCGACCGGATTTGGTAAAATAGAGGGTACTATCTTGCAGGTGAACACTATCGGCGTTGTAAAACTCTCCTCGTTCGAAACGCTCCCGGAGTTCTTTTTGATAATCATCCTGCTCACCTAATTTATAGGGTTTTTGGATGCAACGTCCGGAAGGAGTATAGTAGCGTGCTACAGTCAGACGCACCGCACTACCATCGGGGAAGGGTAGTTGTTGTTGTACCAGTCCCTTGCCGAACGAACGACGTCCGATAATCTGTGCACGGTCGTTGTCCTGCATGGCGCCGGAGAATATCTCGCTGGCAGAGGCAGAGAAGTCATCAATGAGCACGATGAGTGGTACTTGTTTGAAGCGTCCGGCTCCATTGGCACGTGCCTCGTATTTAGGATAGGCACGACCTTCGCTATAGACAATCATCTCACCGCTCTCCAAGAACTCGTTGGCCATCCGGATAGCTTGATCCATAAAGCCTCCGGAGTTCTCACGCAGGTCAACGATATAGCCTTTTGCGCCCTGCATTTTTAGGGTTGCCAGGGCGGAGATAAACTCATCGTAGGTGTTCTCGCCAAATTTATTGACACGCACGAAGCCAATCTTATCTATATGATGTACGCCGCCGGCTTGGATGGGGATGATGAATTTCGCATCTACGCTATGGACAGGTATATCGCCACGGGTGACAGTATAGTACAAGGTCTCCGGTGTTCCGGAACGCTTGATTCCTAAGGTGACTTGGGTACCCTTTTCGCCTCGTAGGGTGTGCATCACTTTCTCGTTGTTGATGCGTTTACCGACAAAGGTGGAGTCGTCTACCTCTACAATCTTATCGCCGGCTAATATACCTACACCTTCGGACGGACCGCCGGATATGACCGCTACGATATGTACTGTATCGTTTTGGATGTTGAATTGCACACCGATACCGGAGAACGAGGCCGACAATTCGGAGTTGACAATTTCCAAGTCTTTCTTGGGGATATATGCCGAGTGAGGATCGAGTTTTTGCACCAGGTCTTGCATTACCTCATCGGTGATAGAGTCGGTGTCAATCTCCTCTACATAGGCTGACTGCATGAGTTGCAGCAGTTGGTCAATCTTGGAAGTTGACGAGAATATTTGCCCATTGTGAATGTAAAAGCGCTGGGCTGCGGCTTTGTTGGAGATAGCATTGCCCAAGAGGAAACCTAATAACAGGCAGGCTATCGTCAAGGTGGGGATGATATACTTTTTCATAACTTATTCTCCTAAAAAGATTACTTCTATACCGGCGCGTTGCAATAACTCCACACCATCCATGATGCGGTATTTCTCACCATATACGACGCGTTTGATACCACTTTGAATAATCAATTTGGAACACTCCATGCAGGGACTGGTAGTGACGTACAGGGTTGCTCCGTCTGACGAGTTATTGGAACGGGCAACTTTGGTAATAGCATTGGCTTCGGCATGCAACACGTATGGGAAGGAAACGTTATTCTCGTCCTCGCACACGTTAGGGAAGCCGCTGGGGGTACCATTATAGCCATCTGAGATAATCATTTGATGCTTGACCAATAAAGCTCCTACTTTACGGCGCACACAATAGCTATTCTCTGACCATGTGCGGGCCATCTTCATATACAAATGATCACGTTTGGTTTGTTTGTCCATATTATTATACATTGATGATTTCAATTGATAATTTATGCTCTGATAATGTCTAATCGATTCTCCATTGCGAGCAGTTCGTCGCGTAGCAGAGCTGCTGAATGGAAATCCAGATTTTTGGCAGCCTCCAGCATGCGTTTGCGTTGTTGTTCGACCGCTTTATCCAAATCGCGTGCATTCATCTTCTGCCAGTCGGCTTGTTTCCAACTCTCGCGAATCTTATCCTCCATCTGTTGACGTTCTGTCTCGGCATTATGGTATAAGGCTGCCAGCGGGTTCGAGTCTAAACTCTTCTTTACAGCGTGTGGTGTAATATGGTGTGCCTCGTTGTAAGCCATTTGTTTAGCGCGTCGACGATTGGTCTCGTCTATGGTCATCTGCATGGAGCGCGTAATCTTATCGCCGTACATGATTACTTTTCCTTCGATGTGTCTGGCTGCACGTCCTGCTGTTTGTGTGAGACTGCGGTGATCGCGCAGGAAACCCTCTTTATCTGCATCCAGAATGGCCACCAGACTAACTTCGGGCAAATCCAAACCTTCGCGCAAGAGGTTGACACCCACTAAGACATCGTATAACCCTTTACGTAGGTCATCCATAATTTTGACGCGTTCGATAGTGTCGATATCGGAATGGATATAGGCAGAGCGGATGCCGTATTTGCGCAGGTATTCGTCCAGCTCTTCCGCCATACGTTTGGTAAGGGTGGTGACGAGTACGCGTTGTTCTTTTTCAATGCGCTGCTGTATTTCTTCCATCAAGTCGTCTACCTGATGGAGGGTGGGGCGAACTTCTATCTCAGGATCGAGGAGTCCGGTAGGTCGAATAACTTGGTCAACTACGATGCCTTCGGATTGCTCCAATTCGTATTCGGCAGGGGTGGCACTCAAGTAGATGGTCTGGCCAATTTTTTGTTCCCATTCTTCAAAGGTCAGCGGACGATTGTCGCGTGCGGCAGGCAGACGGAATCCGTAGTTAACGAGGTTGTCTTTGCGGGCCCGGTCGCCTCCGTACATGGCGTGTATCTGAGGAACAGTAACATGACTCTCGTCTACAACCACCAACATATCTTTAGGAAAATAATCCAACAGGCAGTATGGCGGTGTGCCGGGGTCACGTCCGTCAAAGTACCGCGAGTAGTTCTCAACACCGGAGCAGTAGCCTAACTCCTCAATCATCTCTAAATCGTATTTGACGCGCTCTTCGATACGCTTGGCGTATAGTTCTTCGCCTATCTCCTGAAAGTGCATCACCTGGTTGGCTAAGTCCAATTTGATTTGTCCCATCGCCGTTTGAATGCGTTCGGGAGAGGTGCAGAAGATAGTAGCAGGATAAATATTGATGTGTTCGTATTCTTCTTCTATCTCCATAGTAGCGGGATTGAGACGCAGGATGGAATCCACTTCGTTACCGAAGAACTCGATACGAATGACCTCATCGCTATAGGCCAGGTTGATGTCAACGGTATCCCCTTTGACACGGAAACGTCCTCGTACAAAGTCGATATCGTTGCGCACATACTGGGCATCTACCAATCCGCGCAGCAGACTATCCATCGGCATTGCCTGACCATGGATGATAGATAGACACGAACCGGAAAAGTCTTGCGGACTGCCGATGCCGTACAGGCAACTGACCGATGAGACGACGATGACATCTTTGCGACCAGAGAGCAGAGCCGCTGTGGCACGTAAGCGTAGACGATCGATTTCTTCGTTGATGCTCAAGTCTTTTTCTATATAGGTATCCGTGGATGGGATATAGGCTTCCGGTTGGTAATAATCGTAATAGGAGACGAAATATTCTACCGCGTTGTGAGGGAAGAACGTTTTCATCTCGGTATAGAGTTGTGCCGCCAGGGTCTTGTTGTGGCTCAAGATTAGCGTGGGGCGATTGAGCGATGCGATGACGTTGGCGATCGTGAAGGTCTTGCCGGAACCTGTAACGCCCAAGAGCGTCTGAGCTTTTGCTCCCGCACGTACTCCTTCCGTCAGTTGACGGATAGCCTCAGGTTGGTCGCCTGTAGGCTGAAAAGATGATATGAGTTCAAAGCAATCCGTACTAACTATTGCTTACTACTATATGGACTATATAGTAGTGATTCGGGTACAAAGGTATAAAAAAAATTGCACTCGTGCAAATAAATCCATTAAAAATTTGCGTATATCAAAATATTTTTATACTTTTGCAGGCTCAAAAGAATATTTAATGAAATAAAATATAGAGACTATGTACATTTTCTTTACGATCATCATTGTGATGGCAGCCATCCTGTTGATATTGCTGGTGCTGATTCAGAACAGCAAGGGTGGTGGTTTAGCCGCAGGTTTTGCCAGCGGTAATCAGGTAATGGGTGCGCCTAAGACGGCTGACTTCTTAGAGAAAGCCAGTTGGACTTTAGCGGGCATTATCGTGGTATTGTCGGTATTCGCTGTCGGTTTCAGCCGCGCCAATCAGGACGCTGTTCGTGGTGACAGTGCTATTACCGAGCAGGTAGAAGCTGCTGCTGAGGCTCTGCCTCAGGTGGCTCAGCCGGCTGCTGATTTCTCGGCAGAAGACGCAGAGTAATCACCAGCTATGGCGGAACAGACCGCCAATCAGGCACACGAGCATATACCAGGGGTAAATCAACTCTAAGAGTAATGCTATCCAAAGAGAGACGGAAGAGTCTCTCTTTTTTATAAGTGCATATTCTATCGGAAACTTAATAAGGATGATAGGCAGAAAAAGGAGTTGGAGCATATTGGCGGCCAATATAATGGCGCCATATTGACGTATCAGCGGGTCACGGTAGTGTGGCGCTTTGCCTGCCCAGCGCATGCGTTGACGCAAGAGGGCGCGCCAATCGGTGAGGGCGGTAACGGTAGCGGTATATGCCGGGGCATCCTTGCAGGCGATACGTAAGCCGCGCCGACGAAAACTCTCCAATAGAAACATGTCATCGCCTGATGGGATTTCGGGATGCAGGTCTTGGTACGATTCCAACCAACGCTCGCGTCGCACAATCATATTTGCTCCCGAACAGAGGACTGCTTTGCCGCGCAGGGCGGTAGACATCGTCACCTCTTGTATGGCTGCATATTCAGCTATCTGCAAGCGCTCGAGTAGCGAGTCGCCGCCGGTCATGCGTAAGGGTAGAATGAGCAGGTCGGCATCGGTCTCGGGTGCCATAGTCGGCACTATTACATCATCATCCGTCAGCCATACATATTCTGTCGTGGCGGCAGAGATGAGTTGATGGAGTGCAAATTTCTTACCACGCCCTTGGTCGTTGATGCCTCGTTGCGGTATTATTCGTGTAATTTGCATAGTTGTTGCATAAAGAGGGGATACGACTTATTCACGCATGCGGTATCATCTACCTGATAGCCTGCTATCATAGCGGCCATAGCGATGCGGTGGTCTTGATAAGTTTGAACTATTTGCGTAGGAGGAGTGTTCAGTAGTGCGTCCACGGTCTTGAGGCGGTTACTCTCCTTATACTTCAAACCCTCGCCATTCACAATACGGAGGGGGTGTCCCAACTTAGCTGCTGTGACAGCCAAGGCTGGATAGAGGTCGGGATAGAGTTGACAATCCAATAGTAATTCTGGGCGTTGTTCGTTGGATGCAATACCTTTTAAGATGGCACCTTGCGGTGTGTATTCCGTCTGCACACCTAAAGGCAGGAAGTAATCGGCGGCGATGCGATCGCCTTGCCGGCTGTCGGCAGTCAGATCCGTTAAGAGTAACTCGCCTCCGAATAATGCTACATGTTCGTACCAAAAGGCAGCACTGCTCCAATCGCGTTCGGGGACAATCGTCTTGCCTTCAACGCAGTAGTCATACAGCATGCGGCGTGTCAGGTCGATATAGGGAGACTGTTGTTTGCTGGTGACACGCAGGCCGGCTAAAAGGAGTGCGGACACAAACTGCGATGATATCGAGCGCGGCATATAGTATGGCTCGGCTTGAATAGGCAGCAGTCGTCCGCGGATATGCAGAGGCGGAAAGCCATTACAGTCCATATACTCTATGTCGGCCCCCAATAGCCCCAAGGCTTCTACCAGCGGACAGATAGGTCGTTGCCGCATGCGCTCGGAGCCGTCTACGATTACTTCTATGCCTTCGGTAGAGGCACAATAGGCTGTGAGAAAACGCATCGCCGTTCCGCAGTTGTCTACATTAACGGAGCAACAGGTATCGCCGGCTGCGGCTATCTGAGTCAATGCACGGTGCATAACCACCACATCATCCGGCATATCGGAGGTGAGGGGTAGGAGTGCATCGCCACATTTGGCTTGGATGATGAGCAGGCGATTAGCCATGCTTTTAGAGAGAGGAAGATCGATACGGATCATAGAGTTTCCTCCTCCGGAGTAGGGGTGAGCAGGAATAGTCGGTCGCCGCGACGAACGACACGATCGGTACGTAGGGCAAAGAGTTGTCCTTGAGGGACAGTATGTACGCTCTTGCCTGCCTCGTCATGCAGGTCGTGCGCCACCAATTCGTAGGCGCCCGTTGTCTCGCCGGTGATGAGCAGTTCATCGCCTTCGCTGAGACTGGGAACGGCTTCCAGACTGAACTCGGCTACCGAGAGATTCTTGAAGAAGTTGGTGCACCGTCCGACGTAGTTCTTGCGACGTGTAGCCCGTGAGCCATAATGATGTGTCCATTCGCCGAGGCGCTGCCCTTGGTAGTAACCATCCCAGAAACCGCGATTGAATACTCGTGCCAAGCGTTCATCCCACTCGGCGATACGAGCGTCTATCTCGGGCTGAGCATATTCGCCTTGTTGCCATGCTTCCACCGCTTCGCGATAACACTCGACGACGGTCTTCACATAGTCGGCTCCGCGAGCGCGACCTTCGATTTTGAGTACCGACACACCGGCATCGAGCAGTTTATTAAGGAAATGAATCGTTTTCAGGTCCTTGGGCGACATTATATATTGGTTGTCGACCTCCAGTTCCAGTTCCGACTCTTTATCTTTGACAATATATCCGCGTCGGCACACTTGCATGCAGGCGCCTCTATTGGCAGAAGAGCCGAGGTTATTCAGACTCAGGTAGCATTTTCCGCTGACGGCCATACACAGGGCGCCGTGGCAAAACATCTCGATACGTATGAGTTCGCCTTTGGGACCGCATATCTGTTGCTCCACTATGTCGCGATGAATAGCAGCCACCTGTTCCATATTCAGTTCGCGGGCCAGCACGACAACATCGGCGTAGCGGGCATAGAAGCGCAGGGCTTCGGTATTGGCAATATTGAGTTGGGTAGACAGGTGCACCTCTACGCCTACTGAGCGGGCATATTCCAGTACAGCTATGTCTGCAGCGATAATAGCATCCAATCCGGCTTGTCGGGCATTATCCACTATCTCCCGCATCAGGGGGAGGTCTTCGGGATACATGACCGTATTCAGGGTTAGATAGGTGCGTACACCGGCTTGGCGACAGATTGCGACAATGCGATGCAGGTCATCGGTAGTGAAGTTCGCCGATGAGCGCGCGCGCATATTCAGGTGCTCGATACCGAAATAGATGCTGGTAGCACCAGCCTCCAAGGCGGCCGCCAGACTCTCCCACGAGCCTACCGGGGCCATTATCTCAATATTTGAGACGGGGGAAGTCAACTTTTTGCAGTTTGGTGAATCAAGTATTCGGCTATCTGCACGGCGTTGAGGGCAGCGCCTTTGCGAATCTGGTCACTCACGCACCAGAAACTCAGTCCGTTCTCGTTAGACAGGTCTTTGCGTACGCGCCCGATGAAGACCTCGTCTTTGCCACTTAAGAAGAGGGGCATAGGGTAGGTCTTGGTCTCAGGATCGTCCATGAGCACGCAACCCTGTGCGGCAGCAAATGCTTCTTTAGCCTGCTCTACAGAAAGGGGCTGCTCTGTCTCTACCCACACGCTCTCGCTATGAGCGCGGAGGGAAGGAACGCGAACACAGGTGGCGCTTACTTTGACATCGGAGTGCATGATTTTGCGTGTCTCGTTGTACATCTTCATCTCCTCTTTGGTGTAGCCGTTGTCGGTGAATACATCAATATGGGGGATGAGGTTGTATGCCAACTGATAGGCGAACTTATTGACCGTCACTTCTTCGCCATTGAGTACCTGGCGATACTGTGTCTCCAGTTCTTTCATCGCCTGTGCACCGGCTCCGGAGGCAGCCTGATAGGTGGATACGTGTACGCGGCGGATATGACTGACGTGTTCGATGGCCTGTAAGGCTACTACCATCTGGATGGTGGTGCAGTTAGGATTGGCAATGATGTTACGCGGAGTGAGAAGAGCATCTGAGGCATTCACTTCAGGTACCACCAAGGGCACATCATCGTCCATGCGGAAGGCGGACGAGTTGTCTATCATCAGAGCACCGAAGCGTGTGATGTCTTCGGCATATTCGCGCGATACACCGGCCCCTGCGCTGGTGAAGACCAGGTCTACACCGCGAAAGAGATCACCATGACGGAGCAATTCGACGGTATAGGTCTTGCCGTTGAAGGTATACGTTGTACCGGCACTACGTTCAGAACCGAATAGACGCAAACCGCTCATGGGGAATTGACGTTCAGCCAATACCTTGAGCAGTTCTTGTCCTACGGCGCCGGATGCTCCGACGATAGCTATGTTGGGGAATTTTACCATTTCTTAAACAGCAGGCATACGTTCTGACCGCCGAACCCGAAGGAGTTGGAGAGAGCATAACGCAGGTCGCGTTGTTGTGCTTTGTTAAAGGTGAAGTTGAGGCGATAGTCGATATTCTCGTCTTCGTCGCCGTCCTCATGGTTGATAGTAGGCGGCACAATACCATCTTTTACTGCCATGACGGTAGCTACAGCTTCTACGGCACCCGAGGCACCCATCATGTGTCCGGTCATGGACTTAGTAGACGATATATTCAAGCGGTAGGCATCTTCGCCCCATACGCTCTGTATGGCCTTGAGTTCGCAGATGTCTCCTAAGGGAGTAGAGGTGCCGTGTGCGTTGATATAATCTACCTTATCGGGCGTTATACCGGCATCGTTCATTGCCTCCTTCATCACGCGTGCAGCACCGCGACCTTCGGAGTCGGGAGCGGTCATGTGGAAAGCATCGGCATTCATACCTGCGCCGACCATTTCGGCATATATCTTAGCTCCGCGAGCTTTAGCGTGCTCCAACTCTTCCAATATCAGGCAGGCAGCACCTTCGCCCAATACAAAGCCGTCGCGTGACTTACTGAAGGGACGGGAAGCAGTCTCGGGACTATCGTTGCGGGTAGAGAGGGCGTGCATCGAGTTGAAGCCACCGATACCCGAATAGGTAATGTCGGCATCGCTACCGCCGGTAACGATAATGTCGGCGCGTCCTAAGCGGATGGCGTCAAAAGCCGAAGCGATAGCATGTCCGGAAGACGAGCAAGCCGAAGCTACGCCGTAGTTAATACCTTTTAAACCAAAGGTGAGGGATATATGTCCTGCACCCATGTTGATAATAGCTTTAGGGATATAGAAGGGGCTGAAACGCGGTGTTCCGTCCCCTGCACCGAAGGGCATTAGGTCTTCTTCTATACCGTGCAGTCCGCCCATACCGCTGGCCCATATAGAACCGATACGTTCCAAGTTTTCCTGCTCCAGGTCTAAGCCTGCATCTTTAATGGCCTCATTGGCTGTCCATACGGCAAAATGGGCGAAGCGGTCCATCTTGCGTGCTTCTTTGCGGTCCAATAAGGAAGAGATATCAAAGTCTTTCACTTCGCAAGCAAAGTGCGTCTTGTATTTTTCTGAATCAAAGGATGTAATAGGTGCGCATCCGCTCTTCCCCTGCTTCATAGCCTCCCACATACTCTTTACATCGTTTCCCACGGGTGTCAAGGCACCCAACCCGGTCACTACAACTCTTTTCAATTCCATAATAGTAAGTATAAAGTACGAGCCCACAGGTATAGCCGCAGACTCGTACAAAACAATTTCAAATTTGTTTAACCAATTGCTTTCTCCAAGTATGCAATAGCATCACCAACGGTCGAGATCTTCTGTGTATCCTCATCGGGAATAGTAATGTCGAACTCTTTCTCAAACTCCATAATCAACTCAACGGTGTCCAACGAGTCTGCATTCAGATCAGCCGAGAAACTAGCTTCATTGGTAACTTGTGCCTCATCCACGCCCAATTTTTCAACGATGATGGCTTTAACTTTCGATTCAATTTCTGACATAATAGTATTGTTTTAAGTTAATATTTTATATTCTTTTTTCGCTTCTATTTCAAAAACGGGTGCAAAGTAACAAATTTTTTTTTGAATATGCAAATTTTTTAACAATATTCATTGTTTTTACACCATATTTTAGAACTTTCCTGCCAATTCTTCGTCCGTAAGGACGGAAATAATTGTTTTTCCATCTTCGGTATAGCGGTAGTCGCTCAGGTGGAAGAGTTGGCTTATGAGGTCTTCTTTTTCGGCAGGTGTTAATGTCTTGCCATAAGGAATAGCTGTATCGGCCGCTAAGGCTAAGGCGATACGGCGGCGCCACACGTCAGTGGCTGTAGTTCCAGTCTCGCGGACGGAAGAGAGGATATGTTGCAGGGTAGATATCGGATCTTGTCCGCTCAGCAGCGAGGGTACGCCACTGATGGAATACTGGCGTGGGCCGAGTTGTTCGATATCGAACCCTATATGTCTGAGGTCTTCGGCGATGGTTGCAAATAGGAGCATATCATCAGCCGAGAGGTCCAGCACTTCGGGGAAGAGCAACTGCTGTACGGGTGCTTGTCCGTGCGATAGTTGGTCGATATAGGTCTTGTATAGAACGTGCGTATGAGCGCGATGTTGGTCCACAAGCATCAGTCCTTCGGACGAAGGCACGAGCAGGTAGCGTCCGTGGTATTGGTATATATCGGACGGGATAGTGGGCTTGTCTTTTTCTTCTTGTGGCAGCTGCGGCTCGTAGAGCGATTGCCAATTGGCGGGTGCTGCTGCAGGCCGCTCGTGTGTGCGCGTGAAAGGATTATAAGAGGTGTCTACCTGAATAGGCAGGCGGTTAGCCGGGCGATACGTGGAGGATGCATTAGGTGTTGGCATTTCGACGTATCCTTCGCGGTCGAAGTCGAGTGAGGGCGCTACATTAAACTTACCCAAAGCCTCGCGCACGGTGGCCAATAGGATTTGGAAGATAGGTTGTTCGTCTTGGAACTTAATCTCCGTCTTGGTGGGGTGGATATTGACGTCTATATTCTCCGGGTTGACCTCCATGCAGATAAAATAGGATGGTTCCTGGTCACCTGTGAGCAGGTTCGTATAGGCCGTCATTACCGCCTTGTGGAAATAGGGGTGACGCATAAAGCGTCCGTTGACAAAGAAGTATTGCCGTGCTCCTCGTCCGGCTGCTTCGGGTTTGCCTACCAATCCGCGGATAGTCACCAATTCCGTCTCGGTATGTATGTCAACGAGGTTGAGGGTGAAGGTAGGTTTGCCGGGTTTGCCGAATACCTGTTCGATGCGTTGCTTGAAAGAAGCTTCCGGCAATTCGTGCATTATCTCGTCGTTGTGGACGAAGGTGAATTGTACCTGAGGCCATACTAAGACGATGCGGTAGAACTCGCTGAGCAGGTTGCGCAACTCGGTCTGGTCGGTCTTGAGGAACTTACGGCGTACGGGAATGTTGAAGAAAAGGTTTTTGACCTTCATATTGGTGCCGACGGGACAGGTGGCGGGCTCTTGTCGTACTACTTGTGAGCCGTGTATCTCGAGCAGGGTGCCCACTTCATCTTCGGCTCGGCGTGTGAGCACTTCCACTTGTGCCACGGCGCATATACTGGGCAGCGCCTCACCACGGAAGCCCATCGTACGCAAGTTGAACAGGTCGGCAGCTTCGCGTATCTTGGATGTGGCATGCCGTTCGAAAGCCATACGGGCGTCTGTCTCGCTCATGCCCTGACCGTTGTCGATAACTTGCAGCAGGGTGCGTCCGGCATCGCGCACGATGATTTGTATGCGCGTAGCTCCGGCATCCAACGAGTTCTCCACCAATTCCTTGAGACAACTGGCGGGACGCTGAATAACTTCACCTGCGGCTATTTGGTTAGCGACAGAGTCGGGTAGGAGACGGATGACATCCATTAGCGTAAGAAGAGGTATAACAACAATCCGAGTACCAATAATGCTATCCAGAAACCCAACTTAGAGCGATTGCGCATACGTTGGGTGGACATATTCTTCTCGTGTTCCTCGCGGAACGAACCGCGATGAAGGCGCGCAAGTTTGTCCTTGCGCGCCTCTTTTTCCTCATCGTAGTAAATGGGGCGATAGTCCCATTTCGGGGGTTGATTAACTTTCGGAAATAATACCGACATTATTTAACGATAGCTTTGAAAGCGTCGTCCTCGGCAAATTTCGCGAACTCGATGTCGTTAGCAGCTTTCTGCTTCATAGCGGCATCCTTAGCAACAGCCACTTTCAGGTTGCTGTAAACAGCCTCGCGGTCGTTGGTGCGTGCACCTACTACAGCGCTCAGATAAGCGGTGGTAGCGTTGGGTTCTGCTACAGCGGCCAGGGTCTTGCGAGCACCTGCGTAGTCCTCGTTGAGGATCTGTTGAACAGCGGCGTTGTTGCTGGCACTGTTGCCATAAGCGCTCTTAGCCTTAGCATAGTCACCCTTCATGGTGTAGAGGGTACCTTGAGCGGCGCGCAGGTCACCTTGTGTGCCGGCAGCCTTGCCAAGATAGGTCTCAGCCTTAGCTAAGTCGTTGTCAGCCATAGCAGCCAGAGCGGCGTTGTAGTTAACATCGGCATTGTTGGGAGCAATCTCCAGAGCCTTAGCATAGCAGCGGCGAGCCTCGTCGATATTCTCTTGTGCGTAGTAGCACATACCCATGTTGTTCCATCCACGGTAGTCGGCAGCGTAGAGCTCGGTAGCTTTCTTATAGATAGCCAACTTAGCGGCGTTGTCGTTGGTGAGAGTAGCAGCATAGAGCAACTCCTCGACATTGAGTTTAGCGGGATCGTTAGCGGCCAGAGCGGCAATCTCCTCGTCGGATTTACCAATCAGGTCGGTAGTGAGGATGAGGCGGCTGCGACGCAGAGCGGGCAGGATCTCGTTAGCCAGAGTCTTGTAAACATTGCTCAGGTTCTTAATTTGAGCCTCGCGCTCTTCAGGATCGCTATACATAGCCAACACGCGCAGGATGACTTCTTTGTCTTGCAGGTTGCTAGCCTCAACGAGTTTCTGGAAACCTTCCCAGTCCTCAGCGGTAACCTCCGATTCGATCTCGGCTTCTACTTTATCTTTCTTAATCTGTTGAGCCAGGAACTTCTGAGCGTTAGCCTGACGTTTTTCAGCCAATTTGCTGTTCAGGTCCATACCACCATCGGGGCTGGCGTAACCGGCAACCTCCAATTTATTGATGGCTTTCTTCTCGTTCTGGTCAGCCTCTTTAATAGCAGCTTTCAGGTCCTTGATGCTCTGGCTGGCGGTCTCGCTGTTGCGCAGGTTAGCCTGTTGGATCAGGAACTTGATGTCAGCTTCCTGCATCTCTTGGATGATGCGTTGGAATTTGTCGGCCGTGATTTGAGGCTCTACATCCTCGGCAACAGCCAACTTAGCGGTAGAGATAACGCCGTCAGCAACTTTTACCTCAGGAATCTCAACGACTTTTTTACCCTTCTTAGCCTCAAAACGGAGCCACAATTCAGACTGAGCCATTTCGGGAACATAGTCGAAACTGGCGTTTTGCGAATAAGCGCCACCGGCTTTGTAGTTAACGGTTTTACCGTTCTCTTTAACTTTCTCACCTACATAGGTCTCGGGCTCGCCCAGAACTTCGGTGCCGTTGAATTTGAGCACGGGAGTAACGGTAACTACGGCGTTTTTAGCGAACTTCTTAGCAGGGAAAGTACCCGTAATCTGGGCATTTACCTTGTTGCCAACAACAGCCAGGGGATTAGGATTGACGCTGATTTGTTCGGGCTGAACAGGAGCGCCGCAAGAGGTCAGCATAGCTATCGCTATAACAGACACAAAAAAGATAGTTTTTTTCATAAGCATAAACTTGTATTTGATATATGTTTTTTGCTTTATTTGCGGGTGGACATAGTTATTCCACACCTTATCGGCCGCAAAATTACAAAATATTTCTGATATGTGCAAATTTTTATTTCTTAATTTTTTATTTTTAGTGCAATTTATTTGCATACGTGCGATTTTTTTTATACCTTTGCATCCAAATTTGGAAAGTATGAAGCGTCATTTTGTATTTTTTGCGTTCTTTGTTGCCTGTGTGGCGACCGTGTGTTGGGGGCTTGTCTCGTGTGCCAAGCGTCCTTCGCGTGTAGAGGTCCTGCGAGCGGAGAAAGCCGCTAAGGATAGTACGACCTATGCGCATGCTGTTGCGACTGTGGCTTATTCTGATTCGTTGTTGCCCATTCGCTTGCAACAGGCCGACTCGTTGCTTACTTTTTTTAGGTATGAGAAGAATGAAAAAGCCGAGGATCACGGGCATTATGTTCACAAGATGTTGGTGACGAGTGCAAATACTTCGCGTAATTTCCTGCAGGCGTATGTGTCGGACAATCGCCGGTTGAGTGTACAGAGTTATTACTACGGTTCGGGTGCGCATGACCAATATGGCGTGCGTATCGCGGATGGCGATTTGTATGTAGAGGTAGAAGGTTCGAATTATGCGTTCGATGTGGAAGGGCGTCACGAGATACTGACGGTAACGGATGATGACGCGTTACGTCTGCTGGCTTTTGTGGCAGAACGTGAGACTGCGCGGCTGAAGGTGACGTCCTTGGGCAAACGCACGGTACAATATATATTGTCGGACAAGGAGAAACGGGCGTTAGCCGATACGTATGCGCTTGCCTTGGTGATGCGCGATATCGACCATTTAGAACGGGCTATTCATACTGCCAGAATGCAGATGGATAAGTACGAAAAAAAGCACCGGCAATGAGCTGATGCTTTTCTTTTTCTTTAGCATAAAGTAACACTTTAATCATCGTAGTCCATTCCGATGAGTTGGAAGGACTTAGTGAACTTCAACTCGACGCGGTTGTTGAGGGTAATCTCATAGTCGTCGCGGTCGACGGAGTACTTGATGATGTAGCAGTCGGGATATCTCTGTCCGGCCATCTTAACGATCGGAGCGGGGATGACTGCGGGAGGCACGGGAGCGCCGCTCATCATGTCAACTTTGTCAATTGTGCCGTTGCCGTTAAATTCCCATTTATCCATGTTGTTCATCGTCACGTCGTAGTCGGCAAAAGGACCGAAGCCGTCTTGGGTGATAAACATGATTTCTGCGGGATTGGCATGTTGCGTCAGTATCTCCTGAGCTTTTGCTGGGAGTTGCTCAAACGAGATGGGGCTGTCGTCTGCGCAGGCTGTAATAGCAAGCGCGCAGAGTACGGTAAAGAGTAATTTTCTCATGCTTCAAGTTGTTTAATGTTTAATTTGGCTGCAAAGGTACTGCTTTTTTGCGATATGTGCAAATTTTTCTTAATTTCTATGCTAAAAAAATCCAAACTTCAACGACTCAACTACGAGACTGGAACGAGGGAATCACGAGACATTAACGAGGCATTAACGAGAGTAAAATGTAAAAATCTGTTTATAAGTTACTTAAAAATGAAGAAAAATTTGCATATATGAAAAAGTTTTTGTATTTTTGCGGCCAATTTTAATTTACTTATTAAATGGCTTGTAAAATGCACAAGAAAAGCATGAGAAATATACGTAGTTGGTTAGTATGCGCTTTGATGGGGGTGGCGCTTTTTTGTTCGCCTGCGCGCATGCATGCTGACGGATGGACGCCTACGGATGGTGGTTTAGTTGTGGATTTGAAACAAGGAGACCAAATCTTGATTTCCGTGATGGTGGGAGACAGGGAATACTTCGTAGGTAACTATTCGCGATATGCCGGTGATGACTATTTCCACTACAAGCAGAAAAAGGGCAACGACTCTGTTTTTATCTATGCAGACGGTAAGCATCTGAAGCTTTTACAACAGGCCGCTAACGCAAAGGTGCCTTCTGAGATGACTGTCTGGCAGGTGGATACTGCCTTGACGCGCATAGACGGAAATAATAACTATTCGTTAGGAGGTGTCGCTTATACGATTTGGAATGACGACAAAACACTAAAGACGCAAAAAGACACCCGTTTTAAATTCTATGGCGATCTTACGGATGATATTCGTAACAAAGATGCCTGTGATGTGGTATTTGTTGTTCCAACCATCAATCCGCGAACGATATCCTTCGACCCCGAAAAGACCTTAAAAGATGCTTATGGGCGTACGGATCAGGAGACCAATGATGCTGATAAAAGGTATAACGGACGTTTTAATAGTGTTACGGGTATCGGTTTTGCCGGTATGGTCTATCGTGAGGTATATATGTTGGAGATTCCGCGTAGCAACGACCCGCGAACCTATACCAATGCGGCTTTGGTGACCTTCAATACAACGAATTCTGATAAGAAGTGGCATGCGGGAACCATCAAACCGGGTATGGCCGCCTACGCGTATGCGGATAACACCACTCAGAAACCGCATCACAGAACAACGCGTACAGTCTTCCGTCTCTACGTGCTCAATAGGCCGTTTGTAAAATACTCGTCTTATATTTTTGCGACCGATGAACAGAACTATCGTAAGTATCGTCAGTCTAACGTAATGACCGATAGTACGTCCGGCCGTAAGACCTATTCTGTAGACTGGATGTATCCGATGTATCGCGAGAGTACGAGTTCTATCTATAAGACCAAGGAGATGAATGTCCCTGTCAGCGACAGTACGTACTTCTATATAGGTAAGGACAATACCTACGTGAATAGCGAAGAGGCAGATACGAAGAAACAACTGAACCCGGCCGCTAAAACAACCGCCGTCTCGCAGTTCAAAAATATCCGCACCCTGAAGATAGATGCGTTGAAGGATAAAACCTACACGGAAGATGAAGTAACTAAATCTTTCTTCGCTCCTAAGAATGCGTGCGGAAAGATGAAAGTGGATACTACTTCCACCGATACAAACCTCGCCGTAACTTTTGAGCCGGCAGGTTATATGTTGCGAACGAGTACAGGCCTAAATGTTCGTATGAAGCAGATAGACGCGACAACGTGGATGTCTGAGGAAATGTGGACTATCTCGGAGTATTATAATTCGCTTTCTATAAAGGCTACACTTTGGACCGGTCCGGAGTTTAGTGAGTCAGACCCTGGAGCGGATATAGAAGGTTGGAGCGTGATGCAGCAGGGTACGATACTCAAAGACCAATACGGAAATCCGGTGCTGGATAAATCCGGTTGGGCGCGCATCACGACCAATGAGGCAGACACGAATGGTAATATCGTGTTGTGGATAGCGGATACGACTCGATGGATTCACTACGATAACAACGGATTCTTGGGAACGCAGATACCAGACCAGTATCCTGTAGAGGGTGAATCTACCGTAGTGGTAGAAGCCAACCGCCTAAAGATTGGTTACACTTTTGATGGCTGGACAACCAATCAGGATGGCACAGAAACTATATACCAAGCTGGTGATACGTATAATTTTGGCGAGAGCACAGGCCAAGTCACTCTTTATGCTCAAGCCCATTATGACGGTACATACGATGTGATGTTGTCCTTTATGCAGGGTGATAAACGATACTACTTGAACCATCCGGGTTCGGCGGCACCGCGTTATTCTCGTGCCCGTCATTATGACGATTGGGCGAATACGTGGCAAGGTATGGCGAATGCAGAGAACAACGACCCCAACTACGTCAGCACGTTCCGAATTATGACGCCCCGTGCAGGATCGATTAAGGCAGGTGGTCCTTTGATTGACGGCGAACATGCCTTGGACCCGAAGCGTGATACGGTGCATGGTTATGTAGACTCTTTGATACTCTACGAGTACTTCGCACCTGCACGCGATGAGTACCTCGGTTTGTATTATACGAATCCGAATACGATTGTTGCCAATAACACCTGGGCCGGTCTGTTTATTGCTGAGGTCGGTGCAGACGGCACTAAAAAATGGCCGGACTATAGTCAGCCGATTGTCAATAATGCCAAACTCAAATCAACGCATTATTTGACGGGCTATACCGGCGAGGGGGCTGAACCCGGAGACTTGCAGCGGGTAGAACGAACTAATTCCGGGGTGCCTTACGTCAAATATAATGCCTCTGCGGATCAGTTCGATGGTGTGAACGATTCGGCGCAAGCGACAAAGTTCCAGATATCGTCGGTAGTGGTGGCGGATGCTCACTATGTTATCTTCCCGGATACGTCCAAAATATGGCGCGATACCATTACGTTCGGTTGGCATGAGGAGGAACAGACGCGTGAGGAAGTATGGTCGAAGTTGATAGGTAAACAATTGATGGCCGCTTCTGTAGCGGGTAGCGATACTATCTATTTCCACCCCAACCGCGATAAGATCTTCGTCACACCGCAAGAATTGTACCTGTCGGAGGACTTCCGTCTAACGCAGAGTTTTGATTTCATTCAAGATGCTCGGGTGACGAGTGTCGCTACTGCTGACCGAGTGACGCGCGAAGAGACGGATGACTATTGGCGTAATAATTTCGTGAGTGGTGTCAACAGCCCGATGGATGTGAAGGATAAAAACGACCGATATATCGACATTATTGATACCTTCCGGGTCAGCCTTCGTCAGGGCGGTATCAGTCAGATTAAGGAATACCGCGGTCGTTGGAATGCTAAAGACTCCCATGTCAAGGCCAGCAAGGACGGCACGTCCCGTCATCGCGATGTCATCATCCGTACCAAGACCTATCACTATGGCGCAGAGCAGACGCGCTATGTACTGAAACCCGAGAAAGAGGTGTATAGTTTGGGTCCGTTGGTGGGCGAGAAACTGCAACTCAATTTCATCCTTACCCAAGAGCACTATCATAACTTGCTGGATGCACAAAATGCGTTTGTTCGTGAGGACATCACTAAGATTGATACGGTAACGAACAAGTTGCAGATGCTGCCCGGTTTTTGTGGCTTTAGGGTAAATCATGCTTTTGAGGTGGTAGAAGCCGAGACCAACGGTAGTCACGCCACGTTGAATATTATTGATGAGAATACTGATGGTACCAACTATGATACCCTGGTAGTGACAAGAATTAATATTGATGGCACCCCATTGTCTGTAGATGTCCGTGTGCCATTGGTACAAGCTGCGTTGACGGCTGGTAACGAGTTGATCTGGTCGGTCATGAAAAATGGTCAGCGCTATTTCATTATGGCCGGCAAGGGTGAGTCAAATCACTTCATCTTCCGTCAATACACTCGTCGTAACAATGTCCTCTACAAACGAAATACATCGACGACCTTGATAAAAGGCTCTAAAGATGCCGCGAACAGCGATGAACGGTATATCACGCCTTGGATATATACTTATACCAATAAGGCGGCGAACCAATTGACGCTGAAGATGGGATTAACGGCGACCGCCGAAGATACGCTTTATGTCAATGTGAATGAAGATGTGCCTACTGCTGCGGCTTCTGGCGTCATCTTAACCTTTGAGCCCATTAAGAATTACACCAACGATAATGCCAATTACGAGGAAAAAGTAAGAATCAAATATGGATCGAGTCAATGGTTGAAGTTCACCGATGGCGTTTCGCCCACGTTGACGTTAACAACAGAAGTGGCACAGGCAGATACGTTCTCGTGGAGTTACATGCAGCAGGAATATAATCTGCTCAATAACGGTACGTACCCAAGTCAGAATATGGCGACTTTCGGGTACAATACGAATGTCTCGGCCACTATCAATACGAAAGTCAAAGCCTACCGCGAGTACACGATGCTACTGGATAGCACGTACACGTCTCTCTGCCGCGAAGAGTCGACACATAAGAGTTATCTAATAGGTGAAAATGGAGATAATATATGGAAACTAACTTGTACTATTGATACGGTTCGTGATCGTCGTACGAGTACGTTGAGCGGATTCACATTCAGCACGAACGATGATATGGTTTCGACCATCCGACCGGCTACCGCTACGAGTCCGACCGAAGTGAAAGATGCCGGTGGTAAGTATATCGATATTGTCGATACCTTACTCGTGACGCTCGGTCTGCAGGGTGTGGAGGGTGTTCCTTCTTATCGATTCAAGGGTGATTGGAGCGGATACAAGCATATCAGCGAAGCCAACCTCAAGATACCTTTGGTACGTCAGACCTATCACGAAGACCCCTACGACTCATTGTCTTGTATGGTAGCAAAAGACCAAGTGAGTTTCACCTTCCCGGCAACCATAGTGCCCGGCACGAATGATACGGTTAAGTACCTGTTCAGTACTATCCGTAAAACGGGTTCGCAGGTGTTGGATGTACAAAATAATGTGGTGGCTGTGACCAGTACGTCGACCTCGTACGTGACCACTATGGCGGAAGACGCGAATAACAAAGGTATGCACTTGAACCAGATTGCCTTAGCCGAGATACGTTTGATGGACGAATATGGTAATACGCCTACATGGTGCGAGATTAAGGCAAAGGGAGATACTACGATTGTGGTACGCTGTAAGCAGAATGGTGTTCGTTCTCCGCGTACCGCTTATCTCTATATGGCCTACATCCTCACGATAGACGGAAAGATGCGATTCGTTAACCACCGTGTGACCGTATCGCAGGCTAGCTTCTTCTCCTCTTCAGCACTCCAGACTCTGGAGCATAGTAATGGTGCTTCGGGAGACGCCAAGATGGCTAACGGTATGCAGCAAGTGCACGAGAATAAACGTATTCTCTATTACTATCCCGATGAGGAGATAGAGCTGCCGGTACGTGAACGCGGTTTCTATGGTTGGTGGCGTTGGTATCGTGAAGGTAGGGATGAGAAAGACTCTGTTGTTTCTGACTACGATGTCCCCGATTCCCTGTGGATTGTCCCGCCTCAAAATGCCGGTCGCTATAGTTTCCCGTTCAAAACAATCCTTGTGGACTCGGTGTGGGTGGATGACAAAGATCATTCCAAGGGTAAAAAGCGCGGAAGGACAATGGGACGTTATACAGTCTTCCACTATAAGTCCAGAGACTATGATAACAAAAATAACCCGCCCGCAAAGAACCCGCGTGTGGCTCCGCCAATCAATAAAAAGACCTTGACCTATGTGGTGGATCTGAGTAACTACTACGACAACCTGCCGATGTCCGTATCGCAGAAGAACCAAGTGGATACTGCAATGATGGATACCATGCCTACCATCACCGAACCGACCTTGTCGTTGCGTGAGATATTTGAACTACACCCGTGGACGGAGATGGCCGCTAAGTTGGAAGGCTATAAGAGTGATACTTCGGAAACCTATACTCTGGCTGATGAACATTATATGGAGGATCATACAATGATGGCGCCGACAGGTCACCGTCTATTGCTCCGTACTGAACAACGGTATAACTATAGCAACCTCCAGAAACGTGGTCTATCGGAGTCCCTATTGGGGTACTATATACGGGATGATCACTGGAGTGATAGCGGTTGGGATGCAGCCCGTCAAGACACGATGATTTGGTGTATAGGTTGGGATGCGGACTGCAAATGGTTTACCTACGATACCACGACTCACAAATACACCGAATGTAAGTATAGTGTTACAGAAGGCGATGACTTCCTGCAAGTGCCGGTCAAAAACAATGTCGATACGGTATACTATTGCTTGCGTGCTCGCAGTAAATCGACGACCGGTTCCGCTGCAGAGGGTAATGATACAACCGTAGCCGGTAAATATTGGTACAACATATGCCGCTATAAAATTATCTATCACGACTATAAACGGTATGGTCCTATGTTAGAGACGACATCCGGTGGAGAAACCAAAGCCTTAATCAACAACGACGAGATAGAGCAGCGCTACGAGGTGCTGGAGCGATTGAACTTCGACTACAACCAACCGGGAAACAGTTATACTGTCTATTCGCATCCGCTGCCTTGGGCTGATGCGTCGTACGGTTTTACTTATCCGGAGACATCCAATCTGCCGCATAACCGTTACCATAACGAGTCAGACTTTCCGAACTTTGGAGAGTACGGTCTAATCAACCGCATCCCCTATTCTACCTATTGGCACCAGATGGAGCAGCATGGCGGAGCAGCTAACGGATACATGATTTACTGCGACGGTATGTCCTCTTCCGGTCAGGTTGCCGCTCTGTCGCTGGAGACCAACCTGTGTGCCGGACAGAAGATGTTCTTCTCCGGATACGTAGGCAACCCCAGTAGCCAGACCGGTAAGGCAGAGCCGAACTTTATTTTTACGGTACAAGGTTCCACAGATGGGGAAAATTGGGATGATATCACCAATTACATGACAGGCGACATAGCTCCGTCGGATCAATGGTATCAGATATTCTTCCCCATCAATCACAACAAGGAGAGCAAGGATGGTAAGGATGTATACACTCATTTCCGCGTGCGTGTCTACAATGTGTCATCTAACTTCGATGGTAATGACTTTATCATCGATGACATGTGCATCTTTGCTACTAAGCCGCCTTTGATTGCATACCAAGCTAATACTTCGTGTAAGGAGGACGGCGAAACCAAAGATACGCACGTCATTCTGCGTGTCGACTACCAGGGTATCACCGGCGAAGGATATAACGATAAGGAAGTATACTATACCGTACAGGAGATGACTCCCGATAGCGTGTTCAGCTTTGTATCCATGTCGGACGGGTATATGGAAGAGGATAAAACTCACAAGGGCGCAGACGAATCTAAGCCTGATACAATCTTTGGTAAATTGTTCATCCCGGCGTTGACGTATGAACCGCAAGATGAGGATTCCATCTTCGCAAATGTGAACGAATTGTTAGATAAGTTTGAGGATACTTATAAGGAGAAGTTAGAACATCCAGATGATCCTGCGTACAAAATCTTCCGCGAGGGGTATATTTACGAGATTTTGGAGGGTGAGCCCCGTCCGGTAAAATATACGGTTCATAGTGCTCAGATGGATCCGAAGAATACTTATACGGTACACATGTCCGGTACGTATGGCGAACTGATGAGTAGTATATGCGGTATGACCAGTTACCTGAAGGTCAGCAACCGAATGGTGCTGGAATTGAACGGACTGGAAGAACCTGTGACGGAAGTTATAGGTCTGTGCGCCAACTCAACCTACGATGTGAGTCTGCGTGTGAAAGGTTCGCTCTATCTGGATAGTGTGGCACCTATTGATTTGAATGGTTCTTGCGTGAACGACTGGTTGCTATACGGCGATACGCTGGAGGAGTCCAGCAAGAAACGTTATGGTTACTATTATAGTGATATCAAGAAGGTCATTACTCAGATCCTGCGTGTAGAACCTTCATATGGGACCAATAAAAACCAGTTTGCACCCAACCTCTCGTCCATCAATAAGAATGATCTGAAGCACTTTACCGGCGATATGACGTTTAAGCAAGCCGGTCTGGATCCGTATACGATGATCTCCGATTTGGTGAAAAACGGCTTCTTGATACTCTATAAATCCCAGATGACCGTGACGGTAAATAGCGGAGACTCTGTGCAGTATATTATCTTGCCTATCGTAGGAACGGGAACGGATGCATTGAACAATGCGAATATAGAAGTATGTCCGGCACCTATCTTTGTTAAACTACAAGCAAACAGAAGTGGCGGTATACCACTTATGATAGGTGGTTTGCATCGTGATACGACGGGAATCTCCAAACCTATTGAGGTGCTGATGTCGGAGAAAGCGGCGAACGAAGAATTTAAGTTGATAGTTGATTCCATTATGCCCCTTGTCGGTATTAAAAATATCACGCTTCGTTCGACCAATGACCCGAACTTCCGCGAAGGAGTACACTCGCTGCGCTTATTACCGGATATCTCGTATCCGACAGCGGGTACGTATTACACAAAGGGTGATAGTATAGACTTTTCTCCGGCTCCTGGCAGTTATCACATGCAACCGGGTTATAGTTATACTTTTAATGTTGTGATGCAGACGTTTGGCGGTTTGGATACCTTAGTCGGTGGTTGCGCCGTAGGTACGATACCGTTTATTCTCTCCGTCATGCCCGACTACCTGCGTTGGGACCCGCAGTCTGCACAAAGCAACGAGTGGAATAATGCCGATAACTGGATAGGTGTTACGAAAGAGAATGTGCCCATCCATGAGGATGCCCACTATGCCCCGATGGCCGAAACGTATGTGGTTATTCCTCAAGTGGAGGCCGGTCTGCCTTATCCTGTAGTGCCCCCGTTGCCAACCGTATGGAAAGACTCGGTACAGAAGGTGAATTTTGAGTACAACAACTGTAATGTGATTCGTTTCTTGCCGGGTGCTGCGATGGGTCAGCAGCAAAGGATGCGTTATAGCGATGCGGTTATCGATATGGAGATGCCGCAACAAAAATGGGCGTTCCGTGCAGCTCCGGTAACCGGTATGCTGAGTGGAGATATCTATATGTCGAACGCCGACCTCAACTGGGCATCCAACCCGTGGAAGGTGGCTGAGTTTGATGCCAGTGGTCGTTCGTATAAGACAGGTAACGGATCGTTCTGGCTGTCGGTTTATAGTCGCAATACGATTCATCAAACCGAAGATGAGACGGAGGCGCGCTCGGCAAAAGCAGACTGGTCAAAAGTAACAAATGGTCTTAATCTCTCGTTGCCGGCCGGACAGGGATATGCCGTATATGCGCGTACCAAATCCGGCAAAGACGCTGTAGTACGTCTGCCTAAGCATGACGATATCTACTATTACTACGGCTCGTATGGCGAGACCCTCTATGACCACTATGTGAACGAATTGGAAACGGCGCGTAGCACGAATGCGGCACCCAGAACAGCCGGTAAATTGGCGTTCCATGAGGACAGCGAGGGGTATACCATGAGCAATGATAACTCGGTATCCACGACGGGCTTCGTATTCGGCAATCCCACAATGGGTTATATCGATATATGGGGCTTCATTGATGACAATTGTCTGGTAGAGGAATTCGGTTATTTGGACGAGAGTGGTGCGGCCAGTATCTATCGAACCGTTAGCAGGGAAGCGGCGATGGCCTCCACGGATACGATTATTGAGCAGAAGCGCTACTTGCCGCCGATGCGCTCCATCATGGTGCAGAAGTCGTCAGCGGCTACTTCACTTCCTGTGACGCTCAATTCCAACCGCGTGGTGACCGATCCAAGTCAGGTAGTTCCCTCTGTTCGATGTGGCGGCGGAGGTGACCAAAGTCTGGCTCAAACTCCCCAACGCGGCGATGCTGCCGTTTTGCGAAAAGGTATTATGACCGTCACGGCTATTAACCCCTGCTCGCCGCGATGCACTTCGTATCTGTTGCTCGGTCAGGGTTATCACGCCGATATACTGTCCGGAGAGGATGCCCTATTGACGACCCTCAATATCGATAACTTCTCCACGACCGGTACTCCGACCACACCTTTTAATATATACGCGAAGGAGGATAGTTGTGGATTGAGTATTGACCTTAGGGACGAGATTGTCAATGTACCGATATCGTTCTATATGAGTAAGATGACGTACGACAATGTGACTCATCTGTGGTTTACAGGTGTAAATGCTATTGACGGACCGTTGGTTCTTTACGATGCACAGACAGACACCGAGCGTGCGATTATCGATGGTATATGCCTGGATATCGCTACTCCGAAGACCAATCACGAGACACGCTACTATATCCGTCGCCGCGGATGGACTCCGGATAGCGGTTGGGGAAGCGGAGTAACTACCGACATACACCCCGTATCTGCAGAAACGAATCAGACGATGAAGATTATTCACGAAGGTCATGTGCTGATCATCCGTAATGGTCAAGTATTTACCATGATGGGACAACAAGTAAGATGATGCAAGGAATGAAAATATATAGATGGATGTTGATAGCATGGCTGCTATTATGCAGCGTGTCCTCCGCCTGGGCGTGGGGACAGACTACACCATCTGCGGCGTGGAATGCGGCGCCGACTATGAGTCAGGATGTGTATCCAACGTATCAGTTCCGCTCCACTTCTACGTGCCAGCCGATAGTAGGTCAGACTTCGTATACCTCCAATCCTTATGCTCCGGGAGCAACAGGAGTGCGTAGAGCACAGAGGGATGGTGAAGGAACAACGTTTAATCCTGAAGATTGGAATGAAGATGAGGATGATCCTATCGGATTCATGAATACGGAGCCCGTAGGTGAACCTTATATACTGCTCCTGTTGGCCGCCTTGTATATCGCGGTAGTGGGTCTTAAAAGAATGCGTCAAGAGAGGAGAAAGTAATGGATTCATTTGTGTTTTTGGGTTTTGGAGCGGATGCATGGATTACCATCATCACGGTATTTGTGATGTTCACCATCCTGCTGTTTACCAAACTGCGCTCGGATGTAGTCTTTCTGTGCGCTGTAGGCGTGTTATATGTCACCGGAGTATTGGATACTAAAGAGACGCTGTCGGGTATCAGTCAGGCTTCGGTAGCGGTAGTCGGTGTGCTATTTGTGGTTATTGCCGGATTGATGCATACGGGCGTGCTTCAATGGATTGTGAAGCATTTGCTGGGCATTCCTAAGACGTATGCTAAAGCCGTGTTGCGACTGATGCTGCCTGTAGCAGGTCTGAGTTCATTCCTGAGCAATACGACCGTGGTGGCGCTATTCGTAAACATCGTTAAGATGTGGTCGAAAAAATTAGGAGTGTCGCCATCGAAACTGCTTATTCCGCTAAGTTATGCGTCCGGTATGGGTGGCGTATGTACGTTGATAGGAACACCACCGAACCTGATTATCAGTGGTCTGTACGAAGAGCATACGGGGCACGCGATGAATATATTGGCTACCACTATTCCGGGACTCTTCTGCCTTGCTATCGGTGTGCTGTCGATTATCGCCATGCGGCGATTGTTGCCGAATAGGAAGTCGCCAGAAGAGGCGTTTGAGAGTACGGGTGACTACACGGTGGAGATGTTGGTGCCGTCCGATAATTCGCATATCGGCATGAGTATAGGTGAGTTGGGATTGAATAAGGTGAACGGAGGCAGCCTGATTGAGTTGCGTCATTTTGATGACGAAAAGATATTATCTCCTGTGCCGGACGATGAGCCGTTGATGGGTGGTGACCGCCTCATCTATGCCGGTCAGATAGGGGAGTTGTTGGAGTTGGAGATGACGCACGGCTTGGTCAATGCCGATCATCCGGTGTTCCATTATGAAGATGCCCCGAAGAACCGGCATCACCTGCGTACGGCGTATGTCCATTTTGGCAGTAGTCTGATCGGTACCACGATGGGAACGAACGGCTTTGAAAAAGAACATAACGTGACCCTGGTAGCCGTTAGTCGTAGAGGTAGCCGTATAGAACAATCGCCGCGAGAGGTAGTATTGAAGGCGGGTGATACATTGTTGATGGAAAGCGTGAATGCACTGACCACCGACACTCAATCGATGAGTCGCGATTTGCATTTCTTTGAATCGGAAGATATACCCAATATAGGATGGGGAACTGTGGTGTCCAGTTTGGTGATGATTAGTATGGTCGCCTTGTCGGCATTAGGAGTGATGCCGCTACTACAATGTGCTATATTGGCTGTTTTTGCGATGCTTATCTTCCGTTGTTGCACCCCCGAACAGGCTATGCGGTCGGTCAACTGGGATATACTGATGATCTTTGCCTGCAGCACCGTATTGGGTATTGCTATTCAGAAAACGGGTATAGCAGAGCGTATGGCGACCGGTATATTGGACGTATGCGGTACGAATCCGATAGTAGTGATGACGGCTATCTGCTTTGCCGGAACGTTTATCACGGAGTTTATCTCGAATACGGCTGCCGGAGCGATGTTTTTCCCCATCATGTATGAGGCGGCAGAGAAGTTAGGGTATGAGCCTTATCCGTTCTTGATAGCGCTGATGATAGCGGTAAGCAGCAGTTTTGCAACGCCTATCGGTTCGCCGACACACATGTTGGTATACGGTCCAGGCGGATATAGGTTCAGCGATTTCCTGAAGATAGGTCTGATAATGAACCTTATCATCTTGGCGGCGAATATTTTGATTGTCAATATCGTCTATCCGTTAACGCCCCTACCATGAGCGGTCACTCGTCCATAATCGTTCCGGAAGGCTGTCATCAATTGTTGCTGCATGCCTGTTGTGCGCCATGCTCGAGTGCGATAGTAGAATGGCTGTTGGCGCACGATATAGAGCCGGTCATATACTACTATAATCCGAATATCTATCCGCGTGAGGAGTACGAGATTCGCAAGCAGGAGAGTCAACGTCATGCTCAGAGTCTGGGTATTCGATGGATAGATGATGACTATAGTCATGAGGATTGGTTGAAGGCGGTGTGCGGATTGGAAGACGAGCCGGAACGTGGACGGCGCTGCGAGACCTGCTTCTATGTCCGGATGCTGGCAACAGCCCGCAAAGCGCAGGAACTGCACATTCCGTATTTCGCTACTACGTTGGCATCGTCGCGTTGGAAAAACCTGGAGCAGATTAATGCGGCCGGAGAAAAGGCAGCGGCGGAGGTGAGTGAAGTGCGTTTTTGGGCGCAGAACTGGCGCAAAGACGGACTGCAGGAACGGCGTAACGAGTTGCTTAGAACCTATCAATTCTACAATCAACAGTACTGCGGTTGCGAGTTTTCGTGCGCAAATAGCAGTGCGGGAATGAAAAAATAACTGAAATATTTGCATATTTCCAAAAAAAGCAGTACCTTTGCCGTCGCTAACAAAAATACCTTGGGGATAATTGGTTTTGACAGCAGGTAGAATGGGTATGTAAGCACGCCGAGCATGGATAACGCTCGTAAATCGGGTCCAAACAATTAACTGGCAACTATGACTATGCTCTCGCTGCTTAATCGAAGTACAGTAGATTAGCCTTATTTCGGCACCAGGTGCTGAATCGAGACATCGCTCCAAGCCGATCCTTGCGGCTGAATGGGTCAAGCGGTGCGGAAATAGCAGGGATAGTCAGCACAGGCTGCGATGCGCTGATGAAGATGAAGCAGATAAGGTAACGGTTGGTGGCTTGGGTCTTGCCGTTGCTCGAAAACGAAGGCCAAGATAAGCGTGTAGAAAGCATATTTGTTCCTTGTTTGGACGCGGGTTCGACTCCCGCTATCTCCACGAAATAATAACTTAAACAATGGAAACACTACAACAAATTCTGGCTAAGAAGCTGCTGCAATTGAAAGCATTCAGCGTCCAGATTCACAATCCCTTTACTTGGGGAAACGGTTGGAAAGCACCAACCTATTTCGATGACCGTAAGATATTGAGTTATCCGGCAGCCCGCAACTTCGTTAAATTGGAGTTGGCGCGTATTGTGGCCGAGAAATATCCCGATGCAGATGTGATAGCCGGTGTGGCTGTAAATGCTATTGCCCACAGTACGCTCGTGGCTGAGCAGTTGGGCTTGCCTCTGGTATATGTCTATCCAACGCCTAAGGATCACGGATTGGAGAACCAGATAGAAGGTGACCTGCGTCCCCATCAAAATGTAGTAATCATCGAGAACCAAGTGAATGTGGGTACGTATGTGATGAAAGTAGTAGATGCTATCCGCAATAACGGATGCAAGGTGTTGGGTGTAGTATCGCTGTTCAATTACCAGTTTGCCGATGCCAATCGTAAGTTTGTGGATGCCGATGTAGAATTGACGGCATTAACCGATTATGAGACTGTCAACAAGACGGCTCTCCAGATGGGGATAGTAACGGAAGAGCATATGAAGATAGTAGAAGAATGGCATAAGAACCCAGCCATTTGGAGTCCTAAATAAAATTTGCTATGTCAGAAACCAAATACGAAAGTAAGATAACCTCTGCTCCGCACGATGCAGCAACCATCTATCGCGTGCTCAGCAACCTGAAGAATATTGAGCGCGTGCGCGATCTAATACCTAAGGATAAGGTGCAGGAGATGGAGATCGAAGCAGATTCGATACGCCTGAAAGTAGACGGATTGGGTCAAAAGATAACTATTGCCATCGTCGACCGCATAGAGAACGATACTATCAAGTTCGGTGTGCAAGACTTGCCTATTGATGCCAATTTCTGGATTCAACTCAAAGAGGTTGCGCCGTTGGATACCCGTATCAAACTGACCCTAAAGGCAGATATCCCCTTAATGTTTAAAATGATGCTGGACAAAAAGATGCAGCAGGGTCTGGATGACGCTGCCGTTATGTTAGCCCAGTTCCCCTATAATCAATGGTAAGAGTATGAAACATCATCGTCCCCGTCACCATCGTATCCATCGCGAAGGCCGTAGTGCTATCATCGGTCTGTCGTTGGGTATTTTTGCACTTTGCGTAGCGCTCTTCCTGTGCTTCTCGCATATTAACGGACCGCACGTGCACCAACTGCAGTGGGCGTTTGGTGTTCTGTTGGTATTATCGGCTATTTTACTGGTCTTTGTGACCTATTTCTTCCGCAACCCGGTACGCGTATTGGAGGTGGATGACCCCAATTTTGTTATTGCTCCCGCTGACGGGCGTGTAGTAGTTATTGAGCCTACGATGGAGAACGAGTATTTCCATGAGCAGCGTTTGCAGGTGAGTATTTTTATGTCGCCCTTCAATGTGCATGCCAACTGGTATCCTGTTGAGGGTACGGTATTGGTGAGTGAGCATCAGAAAGGTCGTCATATGGGTGCGTGGTTGCCTAAGTCGAGTACAGAGAACGAGCGTAGTCTGGTGGTAATAGAGACACCATCGAAATTGCAGATAGCCGTGCGTCAGATAGCCGGAGCTATGGCCCGCCGTATTGTTACGTATGCTAAGGCCGGTAAGCCGTGCCACCGTAATGAGCATATGGGCTTTATTAAATTAGGTTCGCGCGTAGATATGTACCTGCCGTTAGATACTGAGATATTCGTTACTACGGGTGAACATGTACGCGGCAACGAAACTATTGTGGGTCGTCTGCCGGAAGAAACAAAATAAATTACTACTATGGATAAATTTCAAGAACTATTTGCGCAATATCCTTTTGCGCTGAATGATGACCAGGTAAAAGCCGCTACGGCGGAGATATTGGCGCAACACTATGCCGAGAATAACAACCGCGAAGTATGGATGCAGTGTCTCAACCAGATAGACCTGACGACGCTGAACGGTGAGGATACGGTAGCTAAAGTAGAGCATATGGCTCATCAGGTAACTCATTTTGAGGCTAACTTCCCCGGCGTGAAGAATGTGGCTGCTATGTGTGTTTATCCTGCTTTGGCCGAGACGGCTCGTAAGAACCTGCCGGCAGGTATCAATGTAGCTTGCGTGAGCGGCGGATTCCCTGCTTCGCAAACCTTCTTAGAGGTAAAAGTAGCAGAGACGGCATTGGCTATTCATGCCGGAGCAGACGAGATAGATATTGTTATCTCTATCGGTAAGTTCCTAGAGGAACGTTATCAGGAGGTATTTGACGAAATCAGCGAGTTGAAGGCCGTTTGCGGAGAGCGTCATTTGAAGGTTATCTTGGAGACCGGTGCGCTGGGTTCGGCACAAAATATTTGGAAGGCTTCTATTCTGGCTATGGCGGCAGGAGCCGACTTTATTAAGACTTCGACGGGTAAGATAAAAGTCAATGCTACTCCTGAGGCTACTTATATTATGTGTTCGGCTATTAAGGCTTGGCAAGAAAAAACCGGACAAAAGGTAGGTTATAAACCTGCCGGAGGTGTAAGTACTACCGAAGAGGCTGTGCAACACTACACCTTAGTCAAAGAGATCTTGGGCAAAGAATGGCTCAATAATCATTCGTTCCGTTTCGGTGCTTCACGACTGGCGAACAACTTGCTCACTTCCATCGTGGGAACGGAGACAAAGTACTTCTGATAGGGCCTTTTTCATAGAAAAAGAAGAAAAAGAACAGGAAAAAGTGATTTTTTCGCAAAAAAATTTGCCTATATCAGAAAAAAGCAGTACCTTTGCACTCGAAAAATAAATTTTCATAGTTAAGGTTTAGGTTTAATGGTAACAGGAGGCTGTGAAGTTTCCTGTTATTTTTAAAAATCAGTTTTATGGAAAACGAGAACCGTAACAACTCTGTCCTTGTTGATTTAACTGACAAGGACGAAATACGCAAGGTTATCATCGCTGCAGAGATTCTGCAGCGTAAGTATTAAAACGACTAATAGAATTATAGCATAATGGCAACTACTTACATGACCGCTGAAGGTCTTCAAAAACTAAAAGACGAACTCCAATTCCTGGAGGGCACCGAACGTCCCCGCGTGATAGCAGCAATCGCTGAGGCTCGCGATAAGGGCGATTTGAGCGAGAATGCAGAATATGATGCCGCCAAAGAGGAGCAGGGACATCTGGAGAGCAAGATAGCCTTATTGAAGGCTAAGATTATGGACGCGCGTATCATCGACGAGTCGACTATTAAGACCGATGAGGTGCAGATATTAACTAAGGTACGCGTGCGCAATCTGTCCAATAATCAGGAAAAGACTTACCAACTCGTTACGGAGGGTGAAGCGAATATCTTGGAAGGCAAGATAGCCGTAACTACTCCTATTGCCCGCGGACTGATGGGTAAGAAAGTAGGCGAGATAGCCGAAGTACAGGTGCCAGCAGGTAATATCCGTTTTGAGGTGCTGGAGATAAGTTTATAATGGGTTAACAGGATACGCTCTATGACTATCTTCACTCGTATCATCAATGGGGATATCCCCAGTTACAAGGTGGCCGAATCGGACCGCTATTACGCTTTTTTGGATATCAACCCGCTCAAGAAGGGACACACTTTAGTTATCCCTAAGTTGCCCGAACCGGAGGCTGACTATATCTTCGATTTGGACGATGAGACGTTGAGTGGTTTGATGGTGTTTGCCAAGACTGTAGCCGAAGGTATTAAAAAAGCTACCGGTTGCAAGCGCGTCGGCGTAGCTGTTTTGGGCATGGAGGTCAACCATGTGCATGTGCACTTAGTGCCGCTGGATAAAGAGACGGACATGCTCTTTACCAATCCCAAACTGCAATTGCCTGCTGAGGAGATGGCGGCAATAGCCAATTCTATAGCACAGGCTATCGATCCTGTATAGGCCATGCAGCCGCTGCTTATTGACGAATACAATTACCCGCTGCCCGATGAACGGATAGCTAAATATCCGCTTCCGCAACGCGACCATTCGAAACTATTGGTTTATCGTAACGGACAGGTCAGTGAGGACCTTTTCTATCGTGTGGGAGAATACCTCCCGCACGATGCACTCCTTATATATAATAATACGCGCGTGATACAGGCTCGATTGGTGTTTCATAAACCTTCGGGAGCCCGTATTGAGATTTTCTGTCTCGAACCCCTGCAGCCTCATGACTATCAGTTGGCGTTAGGTTCGCAAAGCGGCTGTACATGGAAGTGTATGGTGGGCAATCTAAAGAAGTGGAAAGAGGGCGTGTTGGAGTTGGCATTGCCGAATATGTCTCAGCCGACGGTCTTGCGTGCTGAACGTATCGCCACTACCGGTAATACGCATCAGATACGCTTTGAATGGGATGATACCTCTTTGAGCTTTGCGGAGATATTGGATGCGTTGGGTGAGTTGCCTATCCCGCCGTACCTAAATCGTCCTACCGAAGAGTCGGACAAGACGACTTATCAGACTGTCTACTCGCGTATCAAGGGGAGTGTGGCAGCTCCGACGGCCGGACTGCATTTTACGGACGAAGTGCTGGATGATTTGCGCCATCGAGGCGTTCGTACTGCAGAACTAACACTGCATGTGGGAGCCGGGACATTCCAACCGGTTAAAGTGGCTGATGCCAATGAGCATACGATGCACACGGAGGTAATAGCCGTACCGCGACAAACAATAGCCGATATCCGAGATAATATCGGGCATATTGTGGCTGTGGGTACGACCAGTATGCGTACGTTGGAGAGTTTGTATTTTATCGGTTGCCGTCTGATGAAAAATGCGCATCCGGAAGATTTGCATATCGGGCAGTTTGAACCTTATGAGCAAGTGTATAGTGTAGATACGAAGACGGCGCTGCAGGCTATTGTCGATTATTTGGATGCTACCGATCAAGAGACATTGCATGCCGAGACGCAGATTATGATTAAACCCGGGTATCAATTCCGAGTGGTGGATCAGTTGATTACCAATTTCCATCAACCCAAGTCTACCTTGCTACTCTTGGTGTCGGCCTTTGTGGGTGGCGATTGGCATACTATCTATGACTATGCGTTGAGTCATGATTTCCGCTTCCTCAGTTACGGTGACTCCAGTATACTTACACGTCGATCGATATGATAGATACTCACGCACATATCGATGATGAGCAATATGCCGAGGGCTTAGATGCTTTTCTGGATGAACAGCGTCAGGGGGGTGTAGAGGCCATCCTTGTGCCCGGTGTAAATGTGAAAGACACTCCGGCTGTATGGGAGGTGTGTCTGCGCTATCCCGATTATCTCTATCCTGCTATCGGTTTGCATCCCGAAGAGGTGAAGGAAGATTGGCAGGATGCTTTGCGGCAACTCAAGCAATGTCTGGACGGGCGAATGGCGTCTGGGCAGCCGTATGTGGCTATTGGCGAGATAGGGCTGGATTATCATTTTGAAACGACCTATAAGGAGCAGCAGCGTTTAGCGTTGATGGAGCAGTTTCGCTGGGCAATGGCGTATCAGTTGCCGGTGATGATTCATTCGCGTGATGCTACGGAGGATATGCTGAATGCCATTCGTATGCTCAACAAAGAATATGCGGCATCGGGTCAACGTCTGAGGGGCGTGATGCATTGTTTCTCGGGCAGCAATGAGGTGGCGCGTCAGATTGTGGAGATGGGTTTATATCTTGGGATAGGCGGTGTGATTACATTTAAGAATTGCCGTCTACGGGATAATCTGCAGGGGATACCTTTGGATGCGTTGGTATTGGAGACCGATGCTCCTTATATGGCTCCTGTGCCGCATCGCGGAGAGCGGAATGAGAGCCGCTGGATGGCAGAGGTGGTGAAGGTGTTGAGTGAGGTGTATAAGTGTTCCGAAGAACAGATAGATAAGGTAACGACACAAAACGCCAAACACCTTTTTTGCCTAAAATAGAGAAATTTTACAAAAAAAGCGCAAAAACTTTTGCAAAGTCAAAAACTTTTTGTATCTTTGCACCGCTTTTGCGATAACGTTCTCTTTTGAGAGAAAGGAAAGATGCTCGAGTGGTTTAAGAGGCACGCCTGGAAAGCGTGTAAACCTCAAAAGGGTTTCCGGGGTTCGAATCCCCGTCTTTCCGCAGAAATACAATAACAACTAATAAATCATCAATCTCATGAAAAAAGTATTTGCAACCCTTACGGTGCTGGCAATGCTGACCTTCGGTAGCGTTGCAGTAATGGCTGCGGGTGCACAGAAAGCTGCTCCCGCTGCAACAACAGAACAAACTGTAGAAGAAGCTCCTGCTGTAGAGGAGGCTGTTGAGGCTCCTGCTGCTGAAGAAGTAGTTGAAGCTCCCGCTGCTGATAATGGTTTGGTAGCTCTTCACAAGACGCTGAAAACGAAATTTATTGAAGGTGGTGCAGGCTTTATGGCTGCTACTCTTCTGTGCTTGGTATTCGGTCTTGCTCTCTGTATTGAGCGTATTATCTATCTGAGTTTGTCGAAGACCAATACGAAAGCTCTGTTGGACAATATCGAAGCTGCTTTGAAGCAGGGCGGTATTGAGAAAGCTCTGGAGGTTTGCCGCAATACACGTGGTCCTGTAGCCAGCATTTTCTACCAGGGTCTGAGCCGTTATAACGAGGGCGTAGACGTAGTAGAGAAGACTGTTGCCAGCTACGGTGGCGTACAACTCGGTTTGTTAGAGAAGAACCTGAGCTGGATTTCGCTGTTTATCTCGATTGCTCCGTCTCTGGGATTCTTGGGAACCATTATCGGTATGATTGCCGCCTTCGATAAGATTCAACAGGTAGGTGATATCTCGGCTACCGTTGTTGCCGGTGGTATTAAAGTGGCCTTGTTGACCACCTTGCTCGGTTTGATTATCGCTATTATCCTGCAATTGTTCTACAACTACATCCTCAGTGTCATCGAGAGTCTCGTAAACGAAATGGAGGATAGTTCTATCTCGCTGCTGGACATCGTGGTAGAATATGCAGCTGCCAACAAGAAGTAATCGGTTTCCTACCTATTAAACGGAACAACTATGTTAAACTATAAGAAAATTTCCCTCATTTCCCTTATCGCTCTGCTGTGCATAGGCGTCGTCTTCTCGGTGCTGTTCTATGTAGGCGGTTCGGAGGGAACATTGGAGGTGGCCGGAGATTATCTGGATATTCCTCGTTTCTCCAATCTGTTCCTGATTTGGAACTATGTATTGGTAAGCCTCGTTTGTCTGGTGACCATCTGTGTGGTTATCTGGGAATTCTTCAAGACCTATCAGGTAGATAAGAAGAAAGCTATGAGCCAATTGGCTATTGTAGTTGGTTTCTTTGCTCTGTGGGGTATTTGCTGGTTCCTTGGCAGTCCCGCAGAGATGAAGATTATCGGTTACGAAGGATCGGATAATGTAGGTTCGATGGCGCAACTCTCTGACGCGTGCCTGTACCTGACATATATCTTGGTAGCTGCAACCCTTATCTCGATGGTATGGGGTGTTATCTATACTAAAACGAGAAAGTAACATTTTTGAGAGTCGTTTGACCTTTAACAGTCGAAGAAACCCATTATGGCAAAGAAAATTCCACAGATAAATGCCAGCTCCATGGCGGATATCTCGTTCTTGCTGCTCATCTTCTTCCTGGTGACGACATCTATGGATGTCAATCAGGGTCTGGCCCGTCGTTTGCCGGCGCCTGTACCGCCTGACCAGAAAGTAGAGGATACGGATATCAACAAGCGCAACCTGATGGTGGTGAAGATTAACTCGATCAACCAGTTGATGGTGCAGGGCCAGTTGATGGACGTGAAGCAACTGCGTGAAGAAGCCAAGAAGTTCATTCTTAATGCCAATGATGATGCTTTCTATCCCAAATTGTTTGAAGAGGATTTCGGTGCACCTTTCGGTGTAATCAAATATACCAAGGAGCACGTTATCTCCGTTCAAAACGATGTGGATACGCAGTATCAGGCATATCTGAATGTTCAAAACGAATTGGTGGCTGCCTACAATGAACTGCGTGACGAATGTGCGCGCAAGTATTTCAACAAGCCTTACAATGACCTGGATGAGGATGTTCAGAAACGCATTCAGAAGATTTATCCTCAAAAGATTTCGGAGGCTGAACCTAAAAACTACGGAGGAAAGTAATTATGGCAAAGATACGTCGTAACGATAAGCGTGAGATGCCGGCGTTGAATACTTCTTCGCTGCCGGATATTATCTTCATGTTGCTGTTCTTCTTCATGTCCGTTACCTCGATGAAAGAGGTATCGTTGAAGGTTCAGTTCCAGAATCCCCAGGCTACCGAGTTGACCAAACTGGAGAAGAAGTCGTTGGTGCGCTACATCTATGTAGGTACTCCCACGGCAGAGTTCCGTAAGCAGTTCGGTCACGAGACACGTATTCAATTGGACGATGCGTTTGCTGATAAGTCGGAGATAGGTGACTACATCATCAATGAGCGTTCTGCCATGAAAGAGCAGGATCAAGGTTTGATGACCGTTTCCATCAAGGCCGACAAAGAAACCCGTATGGGTATTATAGCCGATATTAAACAGGAGCTTCGTCGTGCCTATGCGTTGAAGATTTCGTATGCGGCTACTCAACGCACCAGCTATTGATTTCAGGCTTGTATGTATTAACCGCCAGGGATTGCCTTGGCGGTTATTTTTTGCCCCAATAGCATCATTTATGTAGGTTAGGGAAGCCTAATTTTAGAAAAATTCATATAAAATAGCATTTTTTTGCAAAAATATTTGGTCATATCAAAAAAAAGCAGTACCTTTGCACCCGCTTTCCGAAAAAAGCATTGTTCTAATACATAAGAGAAAAAGTATGCGATGATAGCTCAGTTGGTAGAGCACGACCTTGCCAAGGTCGGGGTCGCGAGTTCGAGTCTCGTTCATCGCTCTTTTTTTTATGCCCAGATGGCGGAATTGGTAGACGCGTGCGTTTCAGGTGCGCATGCCGCGAGGTGTGCAGGTTCGAGTCCTGTTCTGGGCACAACCGCGCAGGTGGTGAAATTGGTATACACGCTACTTTGAGGGGGTAGTGGTCGCAAGATCGTGTGAGTTCGAGTCTCATCCTGCGCACGAAGGAGGTAGCATTTAGCTACCTTTTTTTATAACGTGCACAAAACTCCGGAACAAATAGAGCAAAGTCGATTGCAGCAGCGCTTGTGGAGACTCTTCCACAAGGCGTGTCAGCGTTATGGTCTATTGCAAGAGGGCGACCACGTGCTGATAGGTTTGAGTGGAGGTAAGGATAGTTTGCTATTGACAGAGCTATTGGGACGTCAGGCACGTATTCATGTGCCTCATATTCGTGTGACGGCAGTGCACGTGCGCGTGAAGGAACGCAACTATGTCTCCGATTTGAGTTATCTGGAGCATTTCTGTCAGCAATGTGGTGTCGAGTTTTTGGTGCGTGATACCTCTATCGTAGGTGAAGAGCAGAAAGACCCTTGTTTCCTTTGTTCTTGGTATCGACGCAAGGCACTACTGGAGACAGCTCAGAAATTGGGGTGCAATCGTATCGCTTTGGGGCATCATCGCGACGATGTAGTGCAGACCTTGCTGATGAATCTTATCTATCAAGGCAGTTTTGCGGCTATGCCGGCGTTATTACCTTTGGACAAGATGCCGATAGCGTATATCCGTCCTCTGTGCCTGATGGATGAGACGGATATAGTGCGTTATGCCGAGTTGCAAGGCTATGAGAAGCAAAAGACATTGTGCCCGTTTGAGAAAGCTTCTTCTCGCACGCAGGCAAAAGAATTAATACGCGAATTGGAACAACTCAATCCGGATGTGCGTTCATCGTTATGGAACGCGATGGAGAATATTAAAACCGATTATCTTCCCCATTCAATAGTATGAACGGAGTATATACTATCTTATTGTTATTGGCCTCGAATGTCTTTATGACGCTGGCCTGGTACGGTCATTTGAAGATGGCCGAGTTCTCATGGTTTAAGACGCTGCCCCTGATAGGCGTTATCGCTATCAGTTGGGGCATCGCCTTCTTTGAATACTGTCTGCAGGTGCCGGCCAATAGAATCGGCTTTGCCGGTAACGGAGGTCCTTTCAACCTAATGCAACTAAAGGTGATACAAGAAGTAATCACCTTAGTGGTGTTTATTCTTTTCTCCGCTGTTGCCTTCCATATGCAACTGCGTTGGAATCACCTTGTGGCTGCCACTTTGCTTGTTTTAGCCGTTTATTTCGTATTCGGATTTAAGTGATCCAAGTATTCGTGCATGGCTTTGGCGGCTTTGCGGCCGTCTGACATGGCGAGGATGACTGTTGCACCGCCGCGTACTATGTCGCCGCCGGCAAAGATAGTCGGGATAGCCGATTGCATGCCGTCGTTGACGACGATAGTGCCCTTGCGGCTAATCTCTAATCCTTCTACGGCAGAGGGGATAAGCGGATTAGGACTGACACCTACGGCCACAATAACCAAGTCGACCGGTATCGTCACCGTCTTACCTTCTACGGGTACGGGACTGCGGCGACCGCTCTCGTCTGGTTCGCCTAACTCCATGACTTGCAGCACAGCTTCGCATACACGGCCGTTTTCGTCCGCATGGTACTCGATAGGATTGTGCAAAGTCATGAATTCGATACCTTCTTGTTTGGCATGATGCACTTCTTCTGCACGTGCAGGCATCTCATCTTCGCTGCGGCGATAGATAATCATGGCGCGTTCTGCCCCAAGACGTTTAGCCGTACGAACAGCATCCATAGCGGTGTTACCTCCACCGATGATGGCTACGTTTTTGCCGTATAGAATTGGCGTGTCGGTAGCCGGGTTAGAGGCATCCATGAGGTTGACACGCGTCAGGTATTCATTGGCTGAGAGTACACCATTGAGGTTCTCGCCCGGGATGTTCATGAAGCGAGGTAGACCGGCTCCCGAACCAACGAAGATACCCTTGAAGCCTTGCTCTTCGAGTTCTTTAACGGTAATCGTCTTACCGATGATAGTGTCAGTATGGAATTGCACGCCCAGAGCACGCAGACCATCTATCTCGATATCTACGATAGCATTGGGAAGACGGAACTCGGGGATACCATATTTGAGTACGCCGCCTATCTCGTGAAGTGCTTCGAAGACATGTACTTCGTAGCCGTATTTAGCCGCATCACCGGCAAAGGTCAAGCCGGAAGGACCACTGCCTACGACCGCTATTTTTTGACTATGCGTTCTATGATTCCTAGGCTCCTTAGGCTGACTGGTTTGACTATTGGCATAATCGGCGCAGAAGCGCTCGAGGTAGCCGATGGCTACGGCCGGATGACCCATCTTGAGGTGGATACACTGGCTCTCGCATTGTTTCTCCTGCGGGCAAACGCGACCGCAGACAGCGGGGAGAGACGAAGACTCTTTGATGACCGCTGCGGCTCCGAGTACATCGCCTGTCTCCAGCGTCTTGATGAAACCGGGGATGTTGATATTAACCGGGCAGCCTTGTACGCAGGTCGGGTTCTTACAGTTGAGGCAACGATGCGACTCGGTGATGGCTTGCTCGAAACTAAGACCTTGGTTGACTTCTTCGTGCAAGGATTTGACACGCACCTCTGGACGCAGTTCCGGCATCTGTACGCGGGGTATCGCTACGCGATCTTTAGGTTTGCCTTCGAAGGGTTCAACCGGCATGTGCTCCGCTATTACTCCCGATGCACTCTCGTTCCGATTCTCTCTCGATTGTGTCTCGTTAGTCTGATTTGGACTAGTTACGTGCGCAGTATATGCCTCTAATGCGGCTGTTTCTTCGGCTTTGAAGGCTTTCATGCGGCTGAGCATTTCGGTCCAGTCGACCTCGTGGGCATCGAATTCCGGACCATCAACGCAGACGAACTTAGTCTTGCCGCCTACCGTGACGCGGCACGCGCCGCACATACCTGTTCCGTCCACCATGATGGTGTTAAGGCTGGCCTCGGTAGGAATATTGTATTTAGCAGTGGTGAGCGCCACAAACTTCATCATGATAGCCGGTCCGATGGTGATACATTTATCGACCTTTTCACGGTTGATAACCTGCTCTACACCTACGGTGACCACACCTTGTTGGCCTGCTGAACCGTCATCGGTCATGATAATCACCTCATCAGACCACTGTGCCAATTCGTCTTGCAGGATGAGCAGGTCTTTGTTGCGTGCTGCCAATACGGTGATGACCTTATTGCCGGCTTTCTTGAGTGCTTCGGCGATAGGGAGCATCGGGGCCGCGCCTACGCCGCCGCAGGCACACACGACCGTACCGTATTTCTCGATACGCGTTGCACGACCTAACGGGCCGACTACATCGTGTAGACTATCGCCCGGCTCCTTAGCCAATAACTTATGCGTGGACGCACCTATTTGTTGCACGACTAAAGTGATGGTACCTTTTTCGATATCGGCATTAGCGATAGTCAAGGGTACGCGCTCTGAGAGGGCATCTACACGAACGATAACAAAATGACCGGCGCGCCGACTGCGGGCAATCAGCGGTGCTTCGATAACCAACTCAGCTACGTTAGCTGAGAAGAAACGTTTGGCAAGAATCTTATTCATGTTTTTTAATTCGATTTTCAAGACGGGTTAATGCTATGGTATAGGCCTTCAAGTATGCCTCAAAGAAATGTGCCCATTTGGCTTTCTCGGCCAAAGACGCGGCCGCACGGCGTACGGCGGTAGTCTGAGTAGCCGTTAAGCGGAAATGCTGTTCGATGGTGTCTGCCACCCTATGCACCACTTCTACATAGTTGGAGTCCGTACGCGGGATTACGGTGACGGGCATAGCAGTTTTGCGTGCCGGTTGTTCTAATGATGCCCACGCTCCGAAACCCGATAAAGAGGTGGTGATGGTGGGGACGTGGAAGGCAATCGACTCCAGCGGCGTGTATCCCCAAGGCTCATAGTAACTGGGGAAGATTGTCAAGTCCAAACCGATGAGCAGGTCGTAATAGGTGCTTTCGGATAAGGACGACAGCGTTGGTTTTACTTCTGCATGACCATCCAGATAATAGGGGACGAAGATGATACTGGTGCGTCCGATACGGATGAACGATTGGTCTAAGTAGGGCACCATAACAAAGGCTATGATATGGCGATTGGTCTTATTGCGGTCGGCCATATTACGTACGGAGTCGATAAAGACATCAATGCCTTTGTTTTTCCATTCCAATCGTCCGGCGGTGCCAATGAGGAAAGCATCCTGTTCAATATCTTCTTGCAATACGCGTGAGGCAGCCTGCAGCAATAGTTGGCGTGCCTGCTTACGGCGAGCTGTAAAGTCGCGTCCGGCAGGTACGAAGTTGGGTTCAAAACCATTGGGCGTGACGATATCGACCGGACGATCCAGCAGTTGTTTACATTCTCGAGCCGTGATATCGCTGACGGTAGTAAAACAGTCGGCTACATGAGCGGCTTGTCGTTCGGCAGAGTGTTTGCTGACCATATTGAGTTCTTCGGCCATCTGGCTACCGTGATACCCCTCAAAATAGTCGTATAGCGGTTTGCCGTTGCCAGCGATAGAACGACCGATGCCGGTAGCGTGCGTGGTAAAGAGAGTAGCTATCTGTGGGCAACGGTCGGCTATATAAAAGAGTGTGAATGCCGTTTGCCATTCATTAGCGTGCGCAACACATGTCGGACGGCGACGGTGAATGGCGGGCAGGGCCTGATAGAGGCTCTCGATCGTCAGACCAACGGCGTAACCGAACATAGACGAATCGTCATAGTCGCCATAAGCCGCGTGACTGCGCACGCCGAAACGTTCCCAAGCCCAACCGTAGATGTCGTTTTTACGTTCCATCAACGGACGATAGTCTACCAATACGGCTATCGGGTTGCCGGGCACCTGCCAATGACCGATGCGGACGGGACAGGACAGGGGGTGCTTACTCAATACCTTACGCCAAGCAGGTAGAGCGGAAGCGTCCTCCATGAAATATTTATCGGATTGGGCTCCTAAGTCGGGGCCGAAGAATACGACATGCTCGGGAAAGTATTGCTGCATAGAGGCGGCACGCGTCGAGAGGACGGTGTAGATACCGCCTACGCGGTTGCATACCTCCCAGGAAGTTTCGAAGATATAATCAGGTTGCATTTATCGTTCGGTGTTGTCCACCGCTAATTTGGTGATGTTATTATTCGAGTTGACCAACATAGGCTCGTTGGCTATTCGGTTATCGTAGGTAGAAATGAACGGCATTGTCCATAATCCTTCTGCATTACTCCAATAAACGCGTTTGCCTATGGTGTTGAGTGTCATGGCGTAGGTGTCAGACGAGTCGATACAAACGATATTGGTGCCATCAATGTTGGCTATATACAATCCTCCGGCGCGGAAGTAGATCTTGCGAGCCAAGGGATCAATATGGAAGCCTTGCACGGTATATCCTTGGATAGGAAGGGTCTTGCAATAGAAGACGGTGTCCAGATAGATCTGCATCGTGTCTTGCTCGGCGTTGAGTAGTTCAAACCCTTCGTCATACGTCAAGTTGTTCGGCTGCTCGTACAATGCTATGTTGTCAATCGTATAGCGGCGTTGACGTTGTGCTTTGCCATCGTTAATCATTAAGATGGCCTTGCCCGGCTTATCCTCTACCTCGCGGGTGAGAGTGGCGACCGGTTGTTCTACTCCGTTAAGCGTGACGGTCAGACGTACTGTGGGCGAAAAACTATGGCGAGTATAATAACAGGTTAATGCTGCCGAGTCTAAACCGGCTCCTTGGGTGATGACGGCTGCGTCATCTACTTCCCAACGGTATTTCACTTCGTGACCCCAGGGATTCCACACCTGTGCTGTGTAGGTGGCGGGAGTATAGTATACAATAGCTGCCGTATCGCATCCTATACCGGGCAGCGAGTCGTACACGGTAATGGCATGGGAGCACGACTTATGTTGCACTTTGTTGCGCACCACCTTCAGAGTGATGATGTATGTGCCGGGCTTCTTATATGCGTGATACGGACTGGACGAGGTGGCTGAGGTGTTGTCGCCAAAATCCCAACTATAGTCATCCGCACCCGAACTGTGATTGGTGAAGGTCACCGTCTCGCCGGCCTTAGGGGCAGTAGGGGTGTAGGAAAAATCACAGGTCAGATTCTTACACCCTGTCAGTACCGCTAAGCCAAGCATCAATAGTATGTATTTGTTCTTCATAATCTATATCGGCATCGAGCCAATGTATGTCGTTGTCACGCCTAAACCAGGTCATCTGCCGTTTGGCATAGTGGCGTGTGTTTTGTTGTATCTTGTCTACCGCCTGCTCCAACGAGCACAGGCCGTCTATATAGTCAAACATCTCCTTGTATCCTACCGTCTGCAAACTATTGTACCTGCGGAGCGGATATACGCGTCGTGCCTCCTCTTCCAATCCTTCGTTCATCATCTTTATCACGCGTGCGTTGATGCGCGCGTATAATTCTTCGCGGGGACGCTGAAGGGCCACTTTAACTATTCTGAACGGACGTTCTGTGGCCTCAAATCCCCGGCGAAACAGAGAGTATGGTTGTCCCGTCTGACGACTCACTTCTATGCAATGCATTAAACGCTGTGGGTTGTTGCGGTCCACTATCTCCCAATAGGTAGGGTCTAAATCCTCCACTTCATGTTGCAACCATTCTAATCCGTGCTCTGCGTATTGTTGCTGCACCTGCTGTCGTATCTTGGAGTCCACATTCGGTATATCGTCCAATCCGTGGCATACTGCATCGATGTACATCATACTCCCTCCGGTCAGAACGGCTACGGGTGTACCGGTATCAGGACGTTCGGCGATGAGTGCTTGGATAAGTTGCAGGCAGTCGCGTTCGTATTGACCGGCATTATAGTCCTCTGTCAGATTGTGTGTGCCTACAAAATAATGGCGTACGCGCTGTTGCTCTTGGCTGGTCGGAGCGGCAGTGCCAATAGGTATCTCGCGGTATATCTGACGTGAGTCGGCATTGATAATGGGGCAGGCGTAATGTTCCGCCAACCGTAACGCCAGTTCTGTCTTGCCTACTCCGGTAGGACCAGTCAGAACGAGCAGCGTAGGTGACTTAGAACATGCTTCCATCCTCGAAACTGAGGTCTTGGAATCCTTCCATGTCCAGGTCTCCCTCGTCGTACTGGCTATCGCCGTAGAAGTCCTCGTCACTCTCCCAGTCCGCTTTACCGTCCTTACCGACGATGCCGGACATCATATCCTCTTCCTTAAGTTGCTTAGGAGCCGTACCTTTCTTCTCTACCAATTTGATACCTTTCATAGAGCCAGGGATAATCTCCTTGAGGCTGCCGAAGAAGTAGCGCTCAAACATAGGATCAAAGATATAAATCAGGCGTTGCCCTTGCTCCTCCATCAGTTCGCTCAGACGTGTCGACTCCATAACCATATTATCGTACTCGAAGTTGGCATCCATCTCGACCAGAGTCACTTCCTGACCTTTCTCCCAACGGTCGTTGCACATAAAGAAGGAGGTCATCTGGTCATCCTTGAAATCTACTGCCGCTAAGATAGCATGGTGTAAATCCAGGAATGTGGCTTCACTATCTGCTTCGAAGACAAGGCGAAAATTATCACCCTCTTCACAGGAAAAATTGAGTCTGTATATCATAATCTACCAATTTTGGTGCAAAATTAGCAAAATATTTTGATATATCCAAAAAAAAGCGTACTTTTGTACAAATTTTAAGTTATTATGTCTCATCTTATTGTTATTGCCGAAGAGGGCGAGCGTGCCCTGATTAGTAAGTATCTACCTGATTGTCTGTGGCCGGTACGTGTAACGGGTGTTGGAGCTATTAATATCATCCGGAGTCTACGTGATGTGCCGCGTGATACACATGTGCTTAATATAGGATATGCGGGTAGTGCCAATTTTGAGATTGGAACACGGGTAGAAGTGACCGAGGTGCGTCTGCATCATCCTAACGTCACCTACGATGAGCCTGTATTGATGCTTGATGCGTTGAATATGGGTCTTTTCCCTATTGCTGACCGTCAGGCGGTGTGCTATTCCAATACGGATTTTGTGCTGCAGTCCGATTACCATGATTGCGTCTTTGATATGGAGCTCGCGTACATAGCGGCCTTGGGGTTTGAGCAGGTCAGTGCCCTTAAGATAGTGAGCGACAACCTCAGCTTGCACGATTACCATCAGTTGACCAACGGAGTGCAGTAGTAAAATGCTCCATTCAATCGCAAAAGTGCAAAAAAATTTGCGTATGTGCAATAATTATTGTACCTTTGCAGGCTAAAATGCGCGAATAATAATTAATAGTACAAAAATATGAAATTTGAACAAAGCGAAATCAAAGACATGACCGCGGTGCTGACGCTTACCGTGGAGCCTGCGGATTACCAGGAGAATGTGCAGAAAGAACTGCGCCAAATTCGTCAGAAAGCCAATATCCCGGGCTTCCGTCCCGGTATGGTACCTGTAGGATTGGTGAAAAAAATGTATGGTAAGGGCGTAATGGCTGAGGTAATTAATCGTGAGATTGGTACTCAGCTGAGCAAATATATCGAGGATAATAAACTCCAGATATTGGGTGATCCTCTGCCTAATGAGGAACTCACGCCGGCCGTGGACTTTGATAACCAAGATACGTTTACCTTTGCTTTCGATATTGCCCTCGCTCCTGAGTTCGATGCCAACTTAAGCGCTAAGAATAAATTGACGTGGTACAATATTACCGTTACCGATGAAATGGTTGATAACCAGGTTAATGGCTATGCTACTCGTTTCGGCGAATATGTAGATGCTGAACAGGTAGAGGATGGTGATGTACTCAAAGGTCTGCTCCGTGAAGTAGGCAATGAGACCGACCCTATCCAGAAAGAGAATGCTATGCTCAATCCTGCCTATATGAAGGATAAGAAGCAGCTGGCTCTCTTTAAGGGTGCTAAGAAAGGTGATGTGATTACCTTTAACCCGATGAAAGCTTATGATAGCGAAGTAGAGGTGGCTTCGATGCTCGATATCAAGAAGGACGAGGCTAAGAATATCACCGCTGACTTTACTTTTGAGATTCAGGGTATTACCCGTCATCAGGCAGCTAAGATTGATGGTGAGTTGTTTGCTAAAGTCTATGGTGAGAATAACGTAAAGGACGAAGCCGACTTCCGTCAAAAAGTGCGCGAAGAGATTGAGTCCAACATGGCAGAAGACAGCAAGTATAAATTCGGTCTGGATGTCAAAGAGGCTGTTATGAAGAAGATGGAGAAGGTGGAACTGCCCGAAACCTTCTTGCGTCGCTGGGTAAAAGCTACTAACGAGAAGATGACCGATGAGCAATTGGATAAGGACTTCCCTGCTATGGTCAACGAACTTAAATGGCACCTGGCTAAAGACCAATTGATGAAGAAATACGACATCAAGGTTGAGAAAGAGGACGTAGAAGCCTATGCTAAAGAGGTAGCCCGTATGCAGTTTATGCAGTATGGGCTGATGCATGTAGACGATCAATACCTTACTTCGTATGCTCAGGAGATGCTAAAGAAGGATGACCAGCTCCGCGGTATCGTAGAGCGCGTGGCCGAGAATAAGGTCTATGACGCTCTCAAGGGGGTAGCTAAGGTGGAAGAGAAAGCTATCTCGCATGCCGACTTTGGCAAACTCTTTCAATAAATAATAATCAACTATTAGAAATCCTAAATACAAAATGGTTCATATCCATTTTATATCTATTGGCGGCGCAGCGATGCATAATTTGGCACTGGCTGTGGCCTCCAAGGCGGGTTATCAAGTAACGGGGTCGGACGATGAAATCTTCGACCCCGCTCTGTCTCATCTCCGCGATGCCGGACTACTGCCCGCTCAGATGGGGTGGCATCCCGAACGTATTACACCCGATATTGATGCTGTCATCTTAGGTATGCACGCCCGCGAAGACAATCCGGAGTTGGTGCGTGCTCGCGAGTTGGGTATCAAGATTTACTCTTTCCCAGAGTACCTCTACGAACAGACTCGTGATAAGGTTCGTATCGTCGTTGGCGGCAGTCATGGTAAGACGACCACAACCTCCATGATCCTGTATGTCTTGCAACGTCTTGGCATAGAGGCTGACTATATGGTTGGCGCCCAGATTGAAGGCTTTGAACGAATGGTGCGTCTGTCCGATACGGCTAAGTATGCTGTCTTTGAGGGTGATGAATATCTTACTTCACCGCTTGACTTGCGTTCCAAGTTTCTATGGTACCACCCGCACGTAGCAATCCTTACCGGTATAGCATGGGATCATATCAATGTCTTCCCTACCTTTCCGGAGTATGTTGATACCTTCCGTAAGTTTGTGGATAGTTTTGAACCGAATGGTAGTTTTATCTACTATCAAGGCGATGATAACTTGCGTCAGATAGCGGCAGGCGCGCGTAAAGATATCACGTGTATTCCTTACGATGCCTATGAGGGCACGGTAGAGATGCAAGTGTTCGGGCGTCATAATATGCAGAACCTGCAGGCCGCCATGCTCGCGTGCCATTGTATCAGTGTTGCGCCTGAGGATTTCTATCGCGAGATCAGCACTTTTACAGGAGCCAGTAATCGTTTGGAGAAGATAGCCCAGACGGCAGATAGTGTGGCTTACAAAGACTTTGCCCATTCGCCCTCTAAGCTTAAGGCTACTATTAATGCCGTTAGGGAACGCTATCCCGATAAGACCCTTGTGGCAGCAATGGAGTTGCATACCTTCTCTTCGCTGATGGCCGATTTCCTTCCGCAGTATAACCATTGTATGGCAGAGGCTGATGTGGCTTATGTATACTTTAATCCCAAGGTCATCGAACATAAGCGATTAACGCTTATTACGGCCGAGGAAGTGCGTCAGGCTTTCGGAACGGATAATGTGCAGGTGTTTACCGACAGCCAGGCTCTCCAGGAGCAACTGCGACGCACCTGCCAAAACATAAAAAAAGGAGGGATGGCCCTCCTTATGATGTCTTCCGGCACCTTTGACGGAGTGAACGTCAATGCTTTTGCCGAAGAATTACTCCATTGCTGATTAGCGAACGCGCTCGCAATAACTGCCGTCGCGTGTATCTACGCGAATGGTCTCACCCTCGTTGATAAACAACGGAACGCGAATCTCTGCGCCGGTCTCTAACTTGGCCGGTTTAAGCGTGTTAGTAGCGGTATCACCCTTCAGACCGGGCTCTGTATAGGCTACTACCAATTCTACCTTAGTGGGCAGTTCGGCAAACAATACCGTGTCAGTAGAGGCATCGCTGACAACGTCGCAAATCATACCTTCTTTCAGATAGTCCACACCTGTAATCAGGTCGTGAGCGATAGGAATTTGCTCATAGGTCTCTTGGTTCATGAAGATATAGTCCTGTCCCTCGGCATAGAGGTATTGATACGGACGGCGCTCTACGCGTACATCTTCCAATTTCTCACCGATGTTAAAGCGGCGTTCCAATACGCGACCGTCTACTACATCTTTGAACTTAACACGCATAATCGTGTTACCCTTACCGGGTTTAACGTGCAGGAATTCGATTACAAAATACAAACGGCCGTCCATACGAATGCAAACGCCGTTCTTGATGTCTTGAGAGTTAATCATAATGACTTATATGAGGGTTAATTCAAAATCTGAGGTAAATTGGTATTTTTCGGCTGCAAAGATACTGCTTTTTTTCGATATACGCAAATTTTTAATTCGTAATTTCAATTTTTAAGTCAAATATTTGCATGTGTGCAAAATTTTTTATACCTTTGCACCCGATTTGCAACTTAAGGGTTTCGGTGACGATATCTTTTGTAGCCGGAGCCTGAGGAAAGATGGCAGAGTGGTCTATTGCGTCGGTCTTGAAAACCGAAGTACTGAAAGGTACCGGGGGTTCGAATCCCTCTCTTTCCGCCGATTTTCGGAATGACGAAAAGCAATCTTTCTCTTCTTTAAATGGCCCCGTAGCTTAGTTGAATAGAGTGTCAGATTCCGGTTCTGAAGGTCCTGGGTTTGAGTCCCAGCGGGGTCACCACGTCGGAGCTGGTTCCTCGCGGTAGGTGAGTGAAATCTATTTTCTTCTGCCGCTTAGGATAATGATATAGTAGATTAACGTTGCTAAGCTGGACAGGGCGGCGATGACGTAAGTGTAAGCGGCGCTACGCAGTGCCGATGATATCATAGGCGTCGTCTCGCGGTCGGTGATGCCTTCTGCTTCTAACCATTCGATAGCTCGGCGCGAGGCATTTATCTCTACCGGTAGTGTCACGAACGCGAATAGGGTAGTCAGGGCAAACAGGCAGATGCCGGCCATCAACAATTGCGGGAAACGCTCTACTACCAATATGCCAATCAGTAGTACCCAGGTCATCCATTGGCTGGCAAAGTTGACTACCGGTACCAGTGCAGACCGCATCTGTAGCGGGGCATATTCTTGAGCGTGCTGCAAGGCGTGTCCGCATTCGTGGGCTGCTACGGCCGCTGCGGCTACGGAGGCTGAGTTGTACACCCCTTCGCTCAGGTTAACCGTCTTATTGGTGGGGTTATAATGATCCGTAAGATGACCATTGACACAGGTTACCTTAACATCATCGATACCGTTTCTGCGTAGCATCAGCTCTGCTACTTCTTTGCCGGTCATATTCAGTCCAACCTTGCTAAAACGCTCAAATCGACGTTCAAAAACGGCTTGCACAACCCAACTGGCAATAGCAACGCCGATAAAGATAATCCAATACAGATATTCGCTTATAAAGGCAACATAATTACTTGTTTCCATACTTATTTCTTGTTACATTTCTCGCATACTCCGTATATATACAAAGAGTAGTGCCCGAGTTTAAAGTTTTGATAAAGTTTAGATTGAATGTTGTGATGTATTGCCGAGTCGCGCACATTGGAAACACGGCCGCATCGGGTGCAGATAATCTGCATATGATTGGTGCCGCCGTGCGCAAACTCATACATCATCTTAGTAGAGTTGACGCTCTGGCGCAGACGATGTAATATACGAGCCTCCACCAATAGATTGAGCGTGTTGTATACCGTGGCGGTACTGAAGCCTTCTTCTGCTACCCATTCCAACACCTCGGTCGGCGAGAAGGTACCTATGCTCTTGTTCTCCACAATACGTCGCAAGATAGTATTGCGTTCTTTGGTATCCATCTTACCGGTGGCACGCAAAAATTTCTGCCATTGATGGCTCACTCGGTTGTATAGACCCTCTTTATTGTTCATTATTTAATGAAAAATGCACCATTTTGGGTGCAAAAGTACACTTTTTTTGCAAAAAAAACAAATATATCAGAAATTTTTTGTAATTTTGCACGATTTTTTAAGGTGCACCACGGTATGCTTCATAGTGTAGCAGTATATTGTTCTTCGTCTAATCAATTGCGTCCTTCGTTCTATAAGGATGCTTTTCGTTTGGGTGAACTGTTGGCTGAAGCGCAAATGCAGCTCATTTACGGTGATGGCGGCATCGGTTTAATGCGTGAGGTGGCCAGTGGTGCCTTGTCGCGAGGCGGTGAGGTAGTAGGAGTGATTCCGCAGTTTATGGTCAATGAGGGGTGGAACAATCCGGAGAGCACGCGCACTATCATTGTTCAGACGATGCATGAGCGCAAGGCTTCTATTGCCTATATGGCAGATGCCATGGTCGCCTTGCCGGGAGGAATAGGTACCTTGGAGGAACTGAGCGAGTGTATCACATGGAAACAACTCGGGTTGCATGTCAAGCCTATTGTTATCTTAAATACGGACGGATTTTATGATCCTCTTTTGCGCTTCTTTGATCACTTGGTCAACGAGCGTATGATGCGCGACATCCATCGGTCGATGTTTACTGTGGTGTCCACGCCCGAAGAGGTTATACCGGCATTGTTGAACGCCCCTGTGTGGGACAAGAATATTCGTCGTGAAGCGGCTATATGATGTAATATGATGTAATATGATTTCACCTCTCTCCGTCATATGGCTTCCCTGGCTCCAACTTTTGCTGTTGGCTGCCCTTTGCTTGTCTTTTGCCGCTAATCCGCGACAACTGGAGGGAGTGGTTGCCGATTTCCTATCGGCTCGTATGCAGCGTCGCTATGCGGAGGCAACGCCATCCTATACGGCTCTGGTCTCTATTGCTTTTTTCCGCATGGGTGTCTTGGCTTTGGCAATCTACATGCTCCTGTACGCTTTAGTCCCCTCCTTATCGCTATCGATGCCGGTCTATTGGGCTGCGGTGGGAATAGTGGCCATCGTGTATGTGCTTAGACGCCTACTCCAGGCTATCGTGCAGTATGTGTTTATGTGGGGAAATGTGTTTACGGTAAGTTACAATCATCATCGCCGTATGGGGCTGTGTGTCAGCTTGGTGTTATTTGTCCTGCTTTTGTGCCAGCAATGGCTTACTCCCCGTGGGCTGGTTATCGGTATGGCGGTGATAGGAGTGATATATGTGATTTTGTTATTAGTCCGAGCCGGACGTACTTTCCTCGTTCGGCCGCTGGCTGCACTATATATAGTTATTTATCTCGCTACGCTGGAAATATTGCCTGCTATTGCTATGGCGGCCTGTGTGTACAGCATAGCTATGCATGTATAAACGATGAAACGTATACGTAAAATCTTAGTATCTCAGCCCCGTCCGGCTATCGGGAATACACCTTATACCGATATGGAGTCATTATTTGGGGTGCAGTTCGACTTCCGTCAGTTGATTCATCTGGAAGGTCTTTCGTCGCGCGAGTTTCGCCAGCAGCATCTCAATCCTCTGGATTATACAGCGGTGTTACTCAACTCGCGTGTAGGCGCAGACCATTATTTCCGCATGATGGAAGAGTTGCGTTTGCCGGTGCCCGAATCGATGCATTACTATTGTATCTCCGAGGCCGTAGCTAACTATTTGCAGAAATATATCCAATACCGTAAACGTAAAGTCTTTTTCAGTGAGCACAACAATTTTGCCGACTTGCTGCCTACTATGAACCGTCGTCCCAATGAACGCTATATCATGGTGATGTCGGATGCTCACAATGATGAGACGATACGCATGCTTGCCGAGCACAATATCGAAGTGCGTCCGGCTATTATGTATCGTACTGTACCTACGCCGTGGCCTCAAGAAGAAGCATTCGACCACGATATGGTTGTTCTCTTTACTCCCATGGGCGTACAGTCGCTCAAGCAAAACTTTCCTGAGCTCAAAGATGGCGACAAACTCCTTGCATGCTTTGGTCAAAATACCGCTTTGGCCTTGGAACAAGCAGGACTGACACCTGTCATCAAAGCGCCGACACCCGAATATCCCAGTATCACAGCAGCTATTAGGGCATACTTGGAAGAAGAAATGAAACGCGAAGATGCCGAGTAAACATCCATGAACACCTTCCCTCAAACTGAACGCCTATGCGGCAAGATGGCGGTGGAACAACTCTACCATACCGGACAGCGCTTTACGGTGTGGCCCCTGCGGGTCACTTACCAGCCCCTGCCCGTTACCGAGGGCGAGACGGCGATGAGTGAGGTGCTGGTGTGGGCTCCTAAGTCGCTCTTCAAACATGCTGTTGACCGTAATCGCTTGCGCCGCCTGATGCGCGAAGCCTGGCGATTGGGTGAGCGCCCCATATTGCCTTGCAGGGTGGCGTTTAATTATATGGATAAATCCATTGCATCACTCGACACTCTCCGTCATGCGATGGCTAAGGCTATCCGTAAACTCAACGAACGTATACAGGATGCGTAACGAACAAATGATATGGCGACAGGTGTGTAGACATCTTTTTTTGGTGCCTGTCTATTTCTATCGTTATTGTATCTCTCCTCTCACACCGCCTTCCTGTCGCTATACGCCGACCTGCAGTCAGTATATGGTGGAGGCCGTTATGAAATACGGTATCTTCCGTGGCGGATGGCTGGGCATAAAACGTATCCTGCGTTGTCATCCATGGGGAGGCTCCGGTTATGATCCAGTTCCCTAATCCCTAATCGAAAATCTCTCATCGAACATGCGAATAGACATTATCACCTGTTGTCCCGAGTTGTTGGACTCACCGCTTAACCACTCTATCATTCAGCGTGCCAAAGATAAGGGCCTGGCCGAGATTATGGTGCATAACTTACGTGACTATACTCTGGATAAGCATCGCAAGGTGGACGACTATGCCTTTGGTTTTGGTGCCGGTATGGTCTTGCAGATTGAGCCTATCGACCGTTGTATATCGGCTCTCAAGGCTGAGCGCGAATATGATGAGGTTATCTTTACCGCTCCTGATGGTGAGCGTTTTACCCAGCAGACGGCCAATATGCTGTCCATGAAGCAAAACCTGATTATCCTTTGTGGCCATTACAAGGGGGTTGACCAGCGGGTGCGGGACCATTTTGTCACTAAGGAATATACTATCGGTGATT